>Ga0335085_10001404_pt1 | contig 51843 bp, 47 predicted proteins | sample Lox_Sample_45_FD_206712 | JGI IMG/M metagenome (GOLD analysis project Ga0335085, IMG submission 206712) | Soil microbial communities from Loxahatchee National Wildlife Refuge, Florida, United States - Lox_Sample_4.5 | ecosystem: Environmental > Terrestrial > Soil > Wetlands | place: USA... | reverse complement strand
TGTCTCCACCGTCGGTTTCGAACTCAACGAAGTCCGCCGATACATCCGCGAACAAGAGGACGCGGATGGAACCGGTGGGCGATTCTAGATCGTTAACCCCAGGCGCGCTTCAGCGCGACGCCTAAACTAATTGGGTAACCGCCTTTGAGGCGGCGCCGCTCATCAAGCCACCGCTTTGCGGGGGGTGTCTGACTCTCAGGAAGAAGGGTTTCGTTCCCCACGGAGTCGATCAGCGAATCAAAGTATCCCGGTGATAGGACCTCACGGGACGGGGCCAAGGTCTCCCGGCTGATGCCTCCGACGGTGCCAGGTCAGAGACTCTTTTCGCCGGAGGCTGCAGCCTGTATGCTTACACTGATCGATGGGACTCAGGTCTTTGTGAAGAGTCTCGCCATCTGGCCGACCTGCCGCCATGTTGCATCGCGGGCTTCACGAACACAACGTCCCCCCCCGCGGCGGAGTGAGGAGTTCTTAGCGATGATGAGCAGGATCTTAGCAGTGCCCCTTGCGCTCCTTCTGCCTGCATCCGCCATCTGGGCGCAAGTCGCGGCTGGTGCAGCAGCCTCTCCGTCCGCCGAGGTCGACAAGCTGTTTCAGAAAATGGATTCGACGCATTCGCCGGGCTGCGCCCTTTCGGTAGTGAAGGATGGGGCGATTGTCTACGAGCGCGGGTACGGCATGGCCGATTTAGACCACGATGTTCCGATTACGCCCGGAACCGTCTTTCACGTCGCCTCGATGTCGAAGCAGTTCACGGCGGCGTCGATCGTGATGCTGGCCCAGCAAGGCAAGCTCTCCTTGGATGACCCGGTTCGGAAGTATATTCCGGAACTCCCCGACTTCGGGACGCCGATCACGATCAGGCAGCTCATTCATCACACCAGCGGATTACGCGATCAATGGGACCTGCTCGACCTCGCCGGCTGGCGGTATTCACTCGACCTGATCACCGACGACGACGTTCTCTACCTGGTCTCGCGTCAGAAGGACCTGAACTTTCTTCCAGGCTCTAAGCACATGTACTGCAACACGGGATACACGTTGCTGGCGCAAGTCGTCAAGAGGGTGAGCGGCCAGTCTTTCCGGGCCTTCACGACCTCACAGATCTTCCAGCCGCTCGGGATGAAGAACACGCATTTCCGCGACAATCACGCCGAGATCGTCAAAAACATGGCCTACGGCTACGAGCGGGATAAGGACACTTTCCGGATCAGCATCACCAACTTCGATACGGTGGGTGCTACCAGCCTGCTGACCACCGTCGAAGACCTCCCGCTCTGGGACGCAAACTTTTATAGTCCGCGCGTTGGCGGGCCGGCGATGATCAAGCAACTGCAGGAGCGGGGCAAGCTCAACGACGGCGAGCAACTCGACTACGCATTTGGGCTTGTGATCGGCACCTATCGTGGCCTGGCCACCGTGGACCACGCGGGCGCCGATGCGGGTTATCGCTCGGACATGATCCGTTTCCCAGAGCAGCATTTCACGGTCGCGTGCCTGTGCAACCTCGCATCCTCGAATCCCGGTGACCTGACCCGTAAGGTGGCGGAGATTTACCTGGTCAAAGAAATGAAACCGGTGGACAGGGAGCAGGACGAGGTCAAGCCGACGCCCGCGCAATTGAAGAGCAAAGTCGGCACCTATCTCGATCGCGAGAGTGACGAGGTTATCAGAATCAGCCTCAAAGACGGTAAACTGTGGGCCAACCGTGGCACGAGCGACGAGAGTTATGAGTTGAAGGCCTTCGGGGAAAACCACTTCCGCCTCACGGTTGCTCCGGTCGATCTCACCTTCGAGTCGCCCGCAGGAGGAGGGCCGCTAAGACTCGCCGAAAAGCAGGGCGACCAGAAGCCGACCTTCTTTACGCAGATGCGCGAGTTCAGCCCCACGGCCGCACAACTTGGTGCCTACGCCGGGATCTACCGCAGCGATGAAATTGATCCGCTCTACGAATTGAGGCTGGAGGGCAGCGGATTGGTACTGCACCGGCTAAAAAACAAACCTGATCCCCTGCATCCCGTCGCCCAGGATCTCTTTGTGGGATCCGTCGGCACAATTCGCTTTACGCGCGGCGCGCAAGGTGAGGTCTCGGGTTTTCTATTGAGCACCGGAAGGATCAGGAACTTCCAGTTCCGCAGAGGCGGTTCGTCCTCAAGTCGCAGAGAAGGGTTGTGGAACCGCGTGTTCCTGTTCCCTTCCTGTATCACCTTCGCCACACGTTTGCCAGCCGCCTGAGCGCGGGCGGCGTCTCTGATCACTTCGTGACTCTCATGTTTCGGCAAGGCGACGCCTCGGTTTTCGAACGGTACAGGCACGCCACGCTCAACATGATGCGGGAAGCGCTGGCGCTCTTGGACCGGCGCGCGAACGAACACTGAAAAGACTTTTGGAACATCAAGAAGGCCGAACTGAGACTCTTGGAACAGTTCCGGAACATTTTCCGACGTTTGGCCGGGCACTGAGAAATGGGAGGCACTGAAAAGGAAGGAGATGGATGGTGAGCCGTGAGGGAATCGAACCCCCAACCTACTGATTAAGAGTCAGTTGCTCTACCAATTGAGCTAACGGCCCAGAACCGATTTCCATTCTAACACAGCCCACGAATATAGCACACTGTCATTGGTCGTGGGCCGTCCTGTCTTTAACTTCCTGCTGGGCGCGCGACGGCCACAGACCCAACATGGGATCTCCCCAACGCACGAGCCTTGCACGCCCCTCAATCTGCGATGTACCGTCGAAGAGCGGCAGAGCTCCCGCTCTTTGGCTATGGAACGGCGCGTCTTCATCATTGCGGCGGTAGCCGGTGGCATCGGCCTGGCAGAGTACGCCACCATCAACGGTTGGATGAACGGCATGCGCCGCAGCACGGCGCCTTCGGTGAAGGACTACGAGAAATACGGCGAGCGCGCAGCGCTCATGGCCATCACGCCCAACGATGAGTTCTATGTCACCTCGAAGGGGCTCACGCCCCGCATCGACGCCTCCCAGTGGCGGCTTGAGCTCGACGGGCTGGTCGAACGGCCTTTCTCGATCACCTACGCCGAGCTTCTGGCCCTGCCGAGCTTCGATCGCACCCTGACGCTGGAGTGCATCGACAACGAGATCGGCGGCCATATCTTCGGCAACGCCCTCTGGACCGGCGCCGCGCTCAAGCCGCTGATCGAACGGGCGCAGCCGAAACCGGAGGCTAGTCATGTAGCGGTTCGGGCGGCCGACGGGCTCTCCACCGGCCACCCTTTGGACCGGCTCGGGCGGGAGGAGAACTTCATCGCCTACCGGATGAACGGCCTTAGCCTGCCGCCCGCGCATGGCTACCCGGCGCGGCTGTTCATTCCCGGCAAGTTCGGTATGAAGCAGCCGAAGTGGATCACCCGGCTGGAATTCCTCCGCCAACCTTACACCGGGTACTGGGAGAAGTCGGGCTGGTCGGATTCCTGCGAGCGCTGGGCTCACGCCCGCTTCAGCGGTCTGAAAAACGGAGCGGTCTTCGCGGCCAGCGCCAGCCCGAGCCTGGAGCTGAGCGGCTACGCGCTCGGCAACCTCGACGGCATCCGCGCCATCGAGATCAGCCTCGACAACGGCGCCAGCTGGCAGCCCGCCGAGATCTTCAGCAATCCTTCGCCGCTGGTCTGGGCCTTCTGGCGCTATACCTGGGCGAGCCCCAAGCCGGGGAAGTACATCCTCCGCGCCCGGGCCATCGACGGCCAGGGCCGGGTGGAAGGCGACGGACCCCGCGACACCTTTCCGGATGGGGCCACCGGCCAGCAGGTGCTCAAGGTTCACATTACTTAAGCCGATTCGCGGTTGATAAATGTCTCGGCCGGGCGACTGGCCAGGCGCGTGGGAAGGGCTGGCGGGTTAGTGATGGCCTCCGGACGACGTGAGCAGTCGCCGGAACTCCTGGCAAATCACCGCGCGATCGGCTTCCGGCAGGGCAGCCAGAGCCTCGACCTGGGACGGAAGCCCGGATCCGCGAGCAGACCACTGGTCCGAGACGGCGGTCATCGAAAGCAGCCCCATGATCTCGTCGTCGCTCGGCTCGTGGCCGGTTAGCCGGTCCCACAGACGGTCCGGCTGAAGCTCGCGCTCGGCCAGAATAGCGCGCATCTGCCGGGCAAGGTAAGAAGTGAGGCTCTGCTCTGGCATCTTCAATCGCCTTTCACACGGCGGCCACGCCGGAGGCGGCTCCGCCTGCAGAACGTCCGGAACCCTCGAGAGACCCGGGTCCGGCCGCTCCCAAGACCCTTAGACGTTGCTAAGCTCGTTTTGGTTGGAGGGAAAGTAAGTGCCGCCCGCTTCCATTCCGGCCCGGAGCGACCGGTGCGGCGGGGGCTACGGACGCCGCCGGCCCCAGTTCGTGCGGCAGGCATTCCGGACAGACCAGGATGATGCTGGCCACCGGCTGGTCCTCGATGCGCTGCACGTCCCAGCCGTCGCCGATGGCGCGCTCCGCGACCGGGAGCCGGGCGTCGCAGTACCAGCAGCGGCCCTTACCGGTGGTTGCAATGGCCTCGAGCGCCTCGTGGACGTCGACGGGGAGCCGGGTGGGTCCATTAAGGTTCTTCACTCTTGCCTCCTGCCCCCTTGAGAAAGTCTTCGGCCATGCCCATTGTCATCCCCTGCTTGTGCCACGCTGCAGGTGCGCTTCGGCCATCGTTAGAAACCGGTACGCATTCTCGAGCTGCTGCCTGGCCACTTCCTGCCCGACCTCACTCTTGAGATCAATGGCGTAGTCGGCATCCAAGCGGAAATCGTGAGCTCTGGAAAGCATCCTGCCAAACTCCGCGGGAATGGCTTTCCTTTCCTTCACAAAAATTTCACTGAACTTTGTTTTTACGCCCTCGTGCGTGTGAGGTTCCAGGCCTTCGTTCGCCAACATCGCTTGGGCCGCATGAAACATCGCGTAATACGCACAGCTCGCGCAGCGTGCGTAACGAGCCTTCGACAGTAGGAGGGTTCCGTCTTCAAGAAACTCCCGCGACTTTCGAAGGTGTGGCTCGGCATCGCTTTTCATCGCGCCGGAACTGCGTAAGACGAAATCTCCCGTGTAAATGAGCTGGTTTGGTTGCGATACTCAGCCTCGCGCACCGGAACCACGGAGATTGCCAGGCCGTGCTCTAGAGAAAGATCGTAAACAATGTCCCCAAAGCGCTCACGTTCTTCATGAACGCTTGCAAAATCAGACAGAATCAAGGCCACATCGAGATCGGAATCAATGGGGAGCTCGATTCCCGCATCCGGCCGAGCGTACGAGCCAAAAACGTAGAGGCCGCGGAAGCGGTCGCCGTAAAGAGCGCTGAGCCCCTCGCGAAGGGCATCGAGGATGGGTTGAATCCGGCTGCTCGCCCAACAGTACACGTCAAGGATGGTGGCGTTAAGCTTTCGCATATCATCAGCGCATGGTGTAGGGGCGTTTGGCCTAGCACTTACAGAAGGCTCGGCGCCCACGTGGTGCCAGGAGACGTGCCAGAGGATTTCTCCGAGCCCGCTTGTGAAGCTCCATGCTACAACTTTGCCCCTGCCATCTCGTTCGGCCATCACCCAGTGGTCGCGCCCGGGTTCCGGGAAATGAGTCAGAAGCTGCTTACCGATTTCCGCTGCCGCCTCCATGTCACTGTCCCCGGTGAACGCGGCCTGCCACTCTTCGGACTTCTTGTCCAAGGGCCGGAGCTCAGCGTGTTGACGAAGGAAGTCTTCGATCTTTCCTCTCAGGCGGGCTGAAAGATCCTCAGGCCAATCCGCCCACATGAACTTGGCATAGACTCTTCCGTTCAAGAAGTGAGGCCTCGCCCGAACTACACCGTCTAACTGGTTCCGATCCTCCAAGTCCGTGAGCGCAGCCACAACGCCGGGATGGAGTTGCGGGTCGTACGACGCTAAGGCCTGCATTGATACATCGCTTTCTCGAGTCCCTTTCGCTCAACTGGCGCCGCTCGGTGTCGCTACGAGCACCCGCTCGTGCTCCCACAGTTCATGCACCTGAAACACGCCCCATTGCGGACCATGATGGCGCCGCAATCCGAGCAGCTTGGGGCATCGTCCTCGTGCACGACGCCCGCAAGCTGCGGCTGGAGGGCACGCGCTTCAGGCCCGGAAGGAGGATGAGGAACCTGACCTGGATGCGCGGCCTGGGTGAACTGCGAGGCCAGTTGAGCGGCGCTGGCCACTTCCGTGCCGTTGGGCGTGGCCAGGCTGGCGTTCTCCTTGGGCTGGGCGTCGCGCGGGAGGAACTTCAGCGCCAGCCAGCGGAAAATATAATCCATCAGCGACTTGGCGTAGCCGATGTCCGGGTTGGTGGACCAGCCGCTGGGCTCGAAGCGGGTGTGGCTGAACTTGTCGCACAGAACCTTGAGCGGCACGCCGTACTGCAACGCCAGCGAGATGGCGGTGGCGAACGAATCCATCAGGCCCGACACCGTAGAGCCTTCCTTGGCCATGGTGATGAAGATTTCGCCCGGCTGGCCGTCTTCATAGAGGCCGACGGTCAGGTAGCCTTCGTGTCCGCCCACCGAAAACTTATGGGTGAAGGCGTGACGCTCGTCCGGAAGCTTGCGCCGGAAAGGCCGGGCCGCCGGAGCCGGGGTTCGGGTCTCGGGATTGGAGATTTGGCTTTCGGGGCTGGAAGTTCGGGAATCACTGGCTGGTTCGGAGTCGCTTCTGGCTTCTGACTTCTGACTTCTGGTTTCTGACCTCTGGTCTTCAGGCTCCTCTTTCTTGGCCGTGTTGAGCGGTTGCGACCGCTTGGAGCCGTCGCGATAGATGGCGATCGCCTTCAGTCCCAGCCGCCAGGACTCCTGGTAGGCGTTCATGATGTCGTCCACCGCGGATTCCTCGGGCAGGTTGACGGTCTTCGAGATGGCGCCGGAGATGAAGGGCTGGGCCGCCGCCATCATGCGAATGTGGCCCATATAGTGGATGGAGCGCTTGCCGTTGGCCGGCTTCAGCGAACAATCGAAAACCGCCAGGTGCTCGGACTTCAGATGCGGCGCGCCTTCGATGGTGCCGTGGGCGTCGATGTAGTTGACGATCTCGGCCGCCTCCTGGCTCGAGTAGCCGAGGCGCAGCAGCGCCGAGGGCACCACCTGGTTGACGATCTTGATCAGCCCGCCGCCCACCAACTTCTTGAACTTCACCAGCGCCAGGTCGGGCTCGATGCCGGTGGTATCGCAGTCCATCATGAAGCCGATGGTCCCGGTGGGCGCGAGCACGGTCACCTGGGCGTTGCGAAAGCCATACTTCATGCCGCTGGCCAGGGTCTCGTCCCAGACCTTCTTGGCGCCCTCCCACAGATTCTCGGGCACGTGGCGCGGGTTGACGCCGGTGACCGCCTGCCGGTGCATGGCGATGACGCCCAGAAACGGATCGCGGTTCACGGCGAACCCGGCGCAGGGTCCGAGCTCACCCGCGATGTGGGACGAGGTCAGGTAAGCCTGGCCGTGCATGACGGCGGTGACGGCGGCGGCGTAATCGCGCCCGGCGTCGGAATCGTAGGGCAGACCGTTGGCCATCAGCAGGGCGCCGAGGTTGGCGTAGCCCAGGCCGAGCGGCCGGAAATCGTGCGAGTTTTGCGCGATCCTCTCCGTCGGGTAGCTGGCGTTATCGACGATGATCTCCTGCGCCAGGATCATGATCTCCACCGCCTGGCGGAAGGCGGTCACATCGAAGCGGCCGTCGGGCGTGAGGAACTTCATCAGGTTCAAGGAGGAGAGGTTGCAGGCCGAATCGTCCAGGAACATATACTCGCTGCAAGGATTCGAGGCGTTGATGCGGGCCGTGTTCTTGGAGGTATGCCACTTGTTGACCGTGGTATCGAACTGCATGCCGGGATCGCCGCACTGCCAGGCCGCTTCGGCGATCTTGCGCATCAGGTCGCGCGCCCGGTAAGTGTTGACGGGCTGCCCATTGGTGATGCGCCGGGTGGACCACTCCTTGTCTTCCACCACCGCCTGCATGAAGTCGTCGGTCACGCGCACGCTGTTGTTGGCGTTCTGGAAGAAGATGGAGCTGTAAGCCTCGCCGTCGATGGAGGGCTCGTAACCGGCGTCCACCAGCGTCCAGGCCTTGCGCTCTTCCTTGGCCTTGCACTCGATGAACTCCACGATGTCAGGGTGATCGATGTTGAGGATCACCATCTTGGCGGCCCGGCGCGTCTTGCCACCCGACTTGATCACGCCGGCGAAGGCGTCAAAGCCCTTCATGAAGGAAAGGGGACCGGAGGCCACACCCCCACCCGACAGCGGTTCCAGGGAGGAGCGTAAGGGGGAGAGGTTCGTCCCAGTGCCCGAACCCCATTTGAAGAGCATCCCCTCGGTCTTGGCGAGCGTGAGGATGCTGTCGAGGTTGTCTTGAATGGAGTTTATGAAACAGGCAGAGCACTGCGGGTGACGGTAGGCCTCCGTCTCCTTCTTGATGCCGCTGGCGGCCGGGTCCCAATACCAGCCGCTGGCGGGCGAGCTGCGATGATACTTGTGCCAAAGACCGCAATTGAACCAGACCGGTGAGTTGAAGGCCGCCTTCTGCTCCACCAGCAGGTGGACGAGCTCGTCATGGAAGCTGGAGGCGTCTTCCTCGCTGCGGAAGTAGCCTCCCTCCACGCCCCATTCGGCGATCGTGTCCGCCACCCGGCTGACGAGCTGGCGCACGCTCGACTCGCGCTCGGCCGTCTTGAGCTTGCCGTGGAAGTATTTCGAGGCCACGATGTTGGTGGCCGTCATGGACCATTCCTTCGGCACCTCGACGTTGGTCTGCTCGAAGATGGTCTGGCCCTTCTCGTTCTGGATGGCAGCGGTCCGCCTCTCCCACTCGACTTCGTCAAAGGGATTGACCCCGGGCCGGGTGAAGAGGCGCTTCACGCTGAGGCCACGCTTGCGGGCAGGTGCTTCTGATACCTGCGTATTTACTAGCGTAGAAGTAATCTTTAGCTCGGCCATTGTTCGCTCCTTCAAAACCTTCCCGCCGCATTTACGTGGGATATTGGACCACTTTATTGGATGCGCTTGCCCGCCCGGCTCGCGAAACCCGGAACGTCCCTCGGTTCCTGTCTCCCGAAGCCAGCTCTTCGCGCCTGGCCACCCTGGCGAAGCACCGACGCTCCGTTAGTGATATTCCTCCTCGTGAGCGATGTCAAGCAAAAAAGTACAACATCTCGTAGATTTCTTTAAAGCGCAGCCCAACAGGTTGTGGGGGTTGAAAATACCCTTCTGAATGCGGTTGAAAGCCGGGTTGGCTGCGGTCACTGCGGCTGGAAGATCCTCAGTTCTCGCGGGAAAAGCACCTGCGAGACGGTGCTTGACAGGGCCCGCCTCATCCTGTATACCTATACGTTACTAATCCTATGGTTTTAGGGATCAACTCAGAGCGTTTGGCCGGCGGTCGGGAAACCGCGAGCCTGCGACGGTTTGGGGTCGATCTCTGCAGGCTTCTCCCTGTCGGAGCATGCCGCCGAAGGAGCGGCAAATTTCATCGCGCGAGTTCCCTCGAAACCGGACCCTCCTCGTTGCGGGAGCGCTTCTATTCCTGATACCTTCGTTTCGGGAAATCGGACGGCATTTATGCTGCTGGTCATCGACGTCGGCAACACCAATACAGTCCTGGGGGTCTTTGAGGGCAAGGAGCTCAAGGCTCACTGGCGCCTCACCACCAATCGCGAACAGACCGCCGACGAGTACGGCATCCTGATTCGCAATCTTTTCTCGCTGGAGGGCATCGAGCCCAGCCGCATCGACGGGATGATGATTGCCAGCGTCGTGCCGCCGCTCAACGCGCTGCTGGAAGAGATGGCCAAAAAGTATTTCAAGCTGGAGGCCCTGTTCCTGGAACCCGGAACGCGGACCGGCATGCCGATCCATTACGACAACCCGTCGGAGGTGGGCGCCGACCGCATTGCCAACGCGGTGGCCGCCTTCGAAAAGTACGGGGGCCCTTGCGTGATTGTGGACTTCGGAACCGCCATCACCTTCGACGCCGTGTCGGAAAAGGGCGAGTACCTGGGCGGCGTGATCTGCCCCGGTCTCGGCATCGCGGCCGAAGCCTTGTTTGAGCGGGCGGCGCGCCTGCCGCGGGTGGAGATTCGCGAGCCGGAGCGCGTGATCGGCACCAATACCGTGGCCAGCATGCAATCGGGTCTTTTCTACGGCGCGGTGGGCCTGCTGGACGGCGTTCTCGACCGCGTGTGCGCCGTGCTGGGCAGCGGAACCCGGGTGGTAGCGACCGGGGGCCAGGCGGAACTGGTGGCTTCGGCGTCCCGCTACAAGGTGCCTGTCGATTCCTCGCTCACCCTCGACGGGCTCCGCCTGATCTATGAAAGGAACGTTGAGAGCCGCCACAATCTGAAAGCCCGGAGAACGGAGAGTCGCGATCTGAAGCCGGCCGTCTCGAGAAAATGAGGCCGCCCTGCGGGCCGGAACGTCTTGCGGTTTTGTGGACAATTATTTCGAGTACTTCTCTGAAATCGAGGAATGCTTCCGGCGCTGCCGGGGCACGCCAACCCTGCTTTCTCCCCTGGATTGGGCGCTGATCGAGTCCTGGAAAGAAGCCGGCATTCCCCTGCCAGCCGTGCTGACGGGCATCGAGCGCGCCTTTGAGAAATACGCCCGCCGGCCCAAGCCTTTTCGGAGGATCAACGGCCTCGCTTATTGCTCGCAGGCCGTGCTCGAAGCCGCCGACGCCCTTCAGGCCGCGCAGGCGGGAGACTCGCGCCGTCCGCCGCGCCAGAGCAAGGCGCCGTCCGCGCCGTTTGGGATCGAGCAGCTCCGATCCTACCTTCGCCGCAACGCCCTCGCCCTGCGCGCCGCGGCGAAGCAGTGCGAGACGTCGGGACAGGCGCTGTTGGCTTCGGACCTCGGGGAGGCGTCGTCGGCGCTCGAACGCCTGGCCGAAGAGACCACCGAAGCGCCTCAGGACCTGCAGCCTTTGGAGCGCCAGCTCAGCGCGCTGGAGGAGAAGGTCCTGGCGTCGGTCACGCGCGGCTGCCCGGCGGATCTGCTGGTCGATTTGCGCCGGCAAGTGGATCGTGGCATCGCGCCTTATCGCAGCAAAATGAACGCCGCCCAGATTGAGTCGCTCGACCGGCAGTTCGTGAAAAGAAGTCTGTTTGAGCATTACGAACTGCCCCGCTTGAGCCTGTTTTATTGCCCGGTTTGAACCTATGGATGCGGCTTTGCACTCTACGCAATCGGCCTCTACCGCGCCCTTCGAAATGGTGGCGCAGAAGATCGTCTATGGCGGCGCCGCCCTCGGCCACCACGACGGGCATCCGGTGCTGGTCGCGGGCGCTCTCCCTGGCGAGCGGATCGAAGTGGAACCGGTGCGCCAGGCGAAAGGCATGATCCATGCGCGCCTGCTGAGGGTGCTCGCCCCGGCGCCCGAGCGGATCGCCGCCCCGTGCCCCTTGTTCCTCCGTTGCGGCGGGTGTCACTACCAGCACCTCGACCATCCGCGTCAGCTTGAGGTCAAGCGCGACATTCTACGTGAAACGCTGCGAAGAATCGGCGGTATCGACTGGCAGCGAGAGATCGGCCTGCACGCCGGGTCTCCCTGGGCCTACCGCAACCAGGTTCAACTCAAGATCGGCCGCGACGAAGAGGGCGGCGCGGTCCTGGGCTTCTTCGAGGCCGAGTCGCACCGCCTGGTTCCGGTCCGCGGCTGCCCGATCGGCTCGCCGTTGCTGAACAAGATCGTGGCGGAGATCTCGCAGCCGGCTTGGGCCGGGCGGCTGGCAGGTTATGAGGAGATTGAGCTGTTGGCGGACGACCGCGATGCCGAGGTCCTGCTGACCTTTCACGGCCTCGCTGAAGGCGCGGCCGAGCTCGCTCACGACTGCCTGAAGCTGCTGCCCGGCGTGGGTGGAGTGGCCATCCAACGACGATCAGCGAGGCGGCCGCCTTCCGAAAGCAGTCGGCGGAATCGCGGTCCAGGTTGGGGGCAAGAGGAGCGAACCGAGGTCTTCGGCAAACCGCGCCTTGGCTATCAAGTGGGTGAGTTCCGCTACGAGATCAGTTCAGGATCGTTCTTCCAGGTTTCGCGCTACCTGCTGCCCGAGTTCGTAGAGACGGTCGCGAGCGACGCGGGCGCCAAGCGGGGCCTCGCCCTCGATCTTTACGCCGGCGTAGGGCTCTTCACCCTTCCGCTGGCGGCCCGCTTCAGCGAGGCGATCGCCGTCGAGGCCGGCCGCCGGTCCGCGGCGGACCTCGCCCGCAACGTGACCTCGGCTGGGCTGTCCAACACGCGTACCGTGCGCGCCAAGGCGGCGGAGTTTCTGCGCCGCTACGCGCAGGCGGCGCCCGAGCTGGCGGTGCTCGATCCGCCGCGTGCCGGCTGCGAAGCTGAGACCTTGCGGCTCCTTGCCGGGCTCGGCCCTGCGCGTATTCACTACGCCTCTTGCCATCCGCCGACGTTGAGCCGCGACCTGGCTTTTCTGGCGCGCCACGGTTTCGAGCTGGAGTCGCTGGATCTGTTCGATCTGTTTCCGCAGACGTTTCACATCGAAGCCGTGGCGAAGTTGAAGCGGGCCTGACGTGGTTTTATTGGCAGGGCTTGCCCTTCGCCTGGTGATAGTGCTGTTTGGCTTGGCTCAAAGGCATCAACTGCCAGTTTTCGGGGTTGTAGCGGCTGGGCTTGTTGCAATGGTAGAGACCGCTCTTGACGTTGACCCATACTTCGACGCCGCGGTTGGCGGTTACCGCAGGCTTCGTCTGGGGATGGTCGGCTGGAAGCGCGGTTTGCGCGGGCAGGCTCGGCGCCGGCGCCGGGCTCTGGACGACCTCGACTCGCGGTGCGGCCGCCTGCGCCAACTGGCGGCGATGCCGCCACCAGCCAGCGGCCGAGCCGGTCGCAATCATCAGGGCCAAGCCCGCGATCATCACCCGCGAGCGCTGAAAGAACCTGAATCTCGGCCTACGTTCCAGTTTGAGGCGCGCCGCCTCGAGGGCAGCGAGAAGGTCCTCGGCTTTCGCGTACCGGCTCTTGGGCTGTTTTTGGAGACACTTCTCCACCAAGGCCCGGACGGCAGCGGGCACTCCGGACGGCAGTTCTTGCGGGCTTTCCACCATGATGGCGAGACTCAGCTCGAACGGCGTCTCGCCCCGGAAAGGCAGGCGGCCCGAGAGCATCTCGTAAAGCAGCGCGCCCAGCGACCAGAGATCGCTGCGGGGTCCAGCCGGCCTGCCCCTCAGAACCTCCGGCGCCATGTAGCAGAGAGTTCCGGCCAGGCTCCCGATGTCCGCCAGCGACTGCCGCGACTGGGTGATCGATTCCAGAAACTGGGTGTCGAGCCGGCGCGCCAGTCCGAAGTCCAGGAGCGTGGCGTGTCCCTCGGAGGTGATCATCACGTTGGACGCCTTCAGGTCGCGATGAATGATCCGGCGGCTGTGGGCGTGCCCGAGAGCCCCGGCGATCTGGCTGGCATAGGAGAGCGCGGTGAGGATCGGCAGTGGTCCGTTGCGGATCAGCGAGCTCAGCGGCTGTCCCTCCACGTATTGGAGCGCAATGTAGTAGAGGCCCGATTCCTCGCCCACGTCGAAGATCGAGCAGATGTTGGGATGTTCGAGGGCGGAGGCGGCGCGTGCCTCCTCCAGAAGCCGTCCCCAGGCCTCGGGATCCTGGTCGGCCTGCGCCTTCAGGATCTTGATCGCCACCTTGCGGTGAAGTCGGATGTCCTCGCCGCGGAAGACGGTTCCAAACGTGCCTCCGCTCAACTCCTCTTCAATTCGGTAATGGTTGAAGATCTCTCCCGGGGCTGGCATCGCGTCTTTCACTCTATCTGCTAGTTTACTAGCTGCATGTATATCATTGGAACGACAAATGGCGGCCAGCTTGATCGGCAACGCAATGTCGGCGCAAGACCGGAAGCAGTCTGAAGATGCGGGGCTGTGGGCCTCGAGCCCCGCCTTGTTTCTGGCAGGTTGCTTTGCGCTCGGCATTCTGCTTGGAGGATGGCCTGAGGTAGCTGCAGGGTCTCAGTCGACTCTGATTCCGGCGCTGATCGTCGCCGCATCGGTCTGTCTGCTGGCGGGAGCGATCCAGGTGCGGGCGCGCCGTCTGGGCTGGGCGACCCTGGCGGCGACTGCCGGCTTCGTTCTGGCCGGGGCGGCCGCGACGCTGCTGTTCAACTTTCGTTTCCCGCCTCGGCACGTCAGCCATCTCGAATCGTGGGGAATCGATCCCAGCCGTCCGGTGGAGGTCGCAGGCGTCCTGCTCTCCGATCCCTTGCCCGCGCCCTCGGGCCCCGAGTTGGAGATCGAAGCGGCCAAGCTGTCGCAGGTCCGGGACGGTCGTCCGGTCACGATGGATCGCGCCTCCGGCAAGATTCGCCTGCGCATCGGAGTCGGTTGGCGCGCTGCAGGATCCGACCTGAGCGAGGCCCTCGAAGCCCGTGCCGGCGACCAGATCCAGGCTCTGATGCGGCTGAGACGGCCGCGTGTCTATTACAATCCCGGCAGCTTCGACTTTCGCGCCCGCGCCGCCTCCATCGACGACCTTTACTGGGAGGGCAGCGTCGAAGACACAGCCGCTTTGCGGGTGCTGCCCGCCGCGCGCGTGGTTGCGCCGGGACGCCTGCTGGAGGTCGCCCGCGGCCGGTTGCGGAATGCCATCGATGGGCTCTATCCTCCCTGGTCTCGCCGAGGACGGGATGGCGCCGTGCTGAAAGCGATCGTGCTCGGCGACCGTTCGTCGCTCGACTCCGCCACCATCGATCACTTCCGCGCCAGCGGCCTCTATCACCTGTTGGTGATCGCCGGTTTGCACGTGGGTTTGATTGCCGCCTTGATCCTTGGACTCCTGCGGCTTCTGGGCGTCCGGGGCAGAGGAAGTTATCTTTGGTTGCTCGTCCTCATGGTGGCTTATGCCTTTCTGGTTGAGCAACGCGCACCCACGCTCCGCGCGACCCTGATGCTGGTTGCCTTTATGGTGGCCAAACTCCTGGACCGCGACCACGCGTCGCTCAATGCTATCGGCCTGGCTGCGCTCGCGCTGCTCGTTGCCCGTCCGGCCTGGCTGCTCGAATCGGGATTCCAGCTCTCCTTCGGCGCTGCCTTACTGATCGTCGGCCTCGCCGCTCCGCTGCTCAAGCTGACCATCGAGCCTTACCGCTCCGCGCTGGGGCACCTGGAAGACGTTGAACGCGACACCGCGCTGCTGCCGAAACAGGCTCAGTTTCGTCTCGACCTGCGGCTCCTCCTTTCCTCACTGCGCCGGCGCTGGAGCCTTCTCGACGGCCACGTCGGCGCCGCGCGCCGCATGATCGTCTGGCCGGTACTGGCTGTTCTGTGGGCGGCGGAGATGGTGGTCTTTTCGGCCGTTCTGCAGACCGGGCTACTGTTGCCGATGGTTAAGGAGTTTCATCGCGTGGCGCTCGCCGGCATCGCCTTCAACGCGGCCGCGGTTCCATTGATGGCGTTGCTCCTGGCATGGGCCATTCCTACCATTCTGCTGGCCACTGTGATCCCGGCTTGGGCGGTGTGGCCGGGTAAGGCCGTGGCAGGGATTCTGAGTGTGATCTTTTCCCTTGCCGAAATGCCGCACCTGCCCGCCTGGCTCTCTTATCGGGTGCCTTCGCCACCGCCGTGGGTTGCCGTAGCGTTCGCCTTTTCGGCAGTCTTGGTGGCTGCGACCTTAGGCCGAAGCAGGCGCGGCTTCGTCGCCTCGTCGATGGTCTTCGCACTGGCGGCCTGGCTGGTCGCGACCGCCCCTTTCCATCCCGACCTGCCCGAGCGCGAGCTGGAGGTAACCGCGCTCGACTGCGGCCGAGGGACGGCCACTTTTGTGTCCCTTCCCGGGCGCCTCACCGTCTTGATCGGAGCCGGTGGCTATGGTTCAGCCAGGGCTCCAGGTTTCGCGCCAGCCAAGCGTTGGGATCCCGGAGAGAATATCGTCTCACCCTACTTGTGGTCGCGGCGCCTCAAACGTCTTAACGTTTTGGTGGTGCCCGGCGGCAACCTCGATGGCTTCGAGTCAATCCTCGAGAACTTCGCCGTCAGTGAAATCTGGTATCCGGCCAAGATGGCTGCGCGGTCCCAGCCTGACTCCGGCGTCGCCTGGCAACCCGTCCTGGAAGAAGCGGGCAGGCGCGGCACCTTTGGACGCGAGGTTGGGCCCGGCGAGAGCTTGCGGCTGGGTTCCACGCTCTTCCAGATTCTCGGGCCTCTGCCAGGGCAGGCAGCCGATCTGAATGCGAGCGATCCGCCCCTGACCTTGCGCATCGTGAGCCAGGAAGGGTCGGCGCTGATCACCCAAGGCATCTCCGCCCAGACAGCGCAGCAGCTTCTCATCGCCGGCCCCGACCTGCGGAGTCTGGTGTTCGCGGCCGACGGTCAGATCGCCGCTTCTCGGGAGGGTTGGAGCTTGATTCAGAAAGCGGCGCCGCAAATCGCGGTGCTCGGGCCTTTGCCGGTGTTGGGGGGAACCCCGATTTTGGGGCCAGAGGCGAACGGCATCCGTCTCTTGCGGACCGACCTTCAGGGCGCGACCACCGTGGAGATGCGGGGTTCGCTACTCGCGGTCCGGACCTTTCGCGGCGGGCGGATCTTGCCCTGAGGCATTCGGCGGATCAGCCGGAGCGGTGGGCGCTGGGGCGCCTTCCGGGGCGCCGATGGTGGGAGTCCCTTCCACCGATTTGAGCGTCCCGGTAATGGTTCCCACCGAGATCATCGCTTTGATCAGAAGCGGTATTCGTCGTTCGTCGTCACTGAACCAGACCAGCATGCGTCCCTTGCGCTTATAGAGGCTGCCGAAGACCGTCGGTTCGACGCGCAGGGCATAGCGGCGGCCGAGCGGAGTACTGATGGGTTCGCGCGCCTGGACCTCGACGGTGACCTCGGTGGTCTTGGAGCCGTCATTGATCGGCAAGGTGAGGTGGTCTCCGACCTTCAGGGGCTGGCTGCGGAGATAGTAGAAGGCCGACACCACATCCTGCACGCAAGCGGGAATGGGCTGCTGATCGTGCTTGGGGGGCTCGCCAGGCTTGGCGAGGTTGCGTTCATCAAGGATAGCCAATCCCCGGGCCGAATCGAACACGATATCGGTCTGCTTGCGCCGGTGGCCTTCCACCACCTTCTTCGAGATGCCGTCGGAGCACATGGTGTCCGCATTGAACCGCGACTTGAATTCATCGTCCAGGTTGTAAAGGAGCGAGACGAAGCCGTGGGAGCGCGCCTGGGTGATGAATTCGTAGCTATCCTGAGCGGAGGTCGGCTGGAGGGCGGCCGTCACCTCGCCGGCATCGAAAACCGACCAAGTCACCGAGTACGTTAACTTCTCGCCCGAGGCGATCGCCGGCGGCATCTTCCCGGTGTGGCCTGCGAACGGCGCGAGCAGCAGCGGGATCGTGGCCAGGGCCCACGATCCCCGAAAGTGCTTGAGCAAACACATACCCTACGATTAGACGCTTCTCCAGCTCAAAGGAGGTCAGGCAGACGGCCGCGGAGCATCATCTTCAAGGTTAATAGGCCGAGCGCCGCCAAGTACCCGAGCGCTGCTTCATACTCGGCATTCCGCTTATAGCGTGACCAGCGAAATCGCTCTGCCGAAGCAGAGTGCGCGCTAAACCGCGGAACAAGTAAAGGCACCTGTTCCGCGTAACGCTGATACTGCTCGCCGAACTTCCCCCGCAGAAACTCTTCCTCGCGACGGATCACCGGGGCGTAGATGAAAACGAGCAGAGCGGCCAACGCCGCCGCCATCAAATAGGACCGGCCCGCAATTGCGAACCCGGCGCCAATCAAGCTGCTGCCCAGGTAGAGCGGGTTGCGAGTGAACGCGTAAGGACCTGTCGTGGCCAAGCTCGAGCCTTTCTCAAGATAGCCTGCCGCCCAGGCCCGCAAAGCCAGTCCTGCCAGCGCAACGGCTCCGCCCGCCACGAGGCGTCCCGACGTCGGTTGCGCCAGGACCAGATAAGCGATGCTCAGCGCGAGCCCCAGCGGTACTCGCCAACGAGCGGCCCAGGCACCGTATTGGTCGCGCTTAGACCGCATGAGCAGCTGCCAGTCTCTGCCGGATCGCCTCCCGCACCGCCGCGACGGTCACGTCCTGCAGGTACGTCGTGGCCCTTTTCTTCCGGAGCCGCCAGTGCGTGCGCCGCGCCTGTTCAGCCGAGCCGGGGCTCCACAGGGCAATGTCCTCGGGGCAGAAGGGGCCATTGCGCGCCGGGTTCGTCGGTCCGTAGATGGCGACGATCGGTGTCCCCACGGCCGCCGCCAGATGCAGAGGGCCCGTGTCGCCACCCACCAGCAGGCTCGCCCGCCGTGCGAGGGCAATGAACTCCATCAACGTCGAGGGAAAGTAATGCGCCCGCGGCGCCTGAGCCCGCTTCAGAATACCGCTGATCGTTCCCTCTTCCGAGGGCGAGCCTGTGATGAGCACCGCGCAATCTCCCTTGCGACCAAGCTCACCCACCAGCTCCCCATATCGATCCGGCGTCCAGCGCTTGCTGATCCAGCCGCCTCCGGGGTTGACGATGACGAACCGTTGCGCGCCGAGGGCGCCCAACCGCTGCGCGACATTCGCTTCGGCGGCGTCCGAGGTGGGTAAGGGAAACTGCCATTGTTCCCGCGATACCGGCGGCACACCGAGCCGCTCCACCAGCGCCAGGTTCTCCTCCACCACGTGAGTCCGGCCGGAGGCTGGAACCTGCTCGCTGTAGAACCCGGCCGCCCAGCGCTCGCGGAGCCACGCTCCGCCGAAGCCGACGCGCCGGGCGGCGCCGCTCAGCCGGCCGAGCGCCGCCGACTTCACGAGTCCCTGAAAGTCCAGAGTGCAATCGGGGCGGAAACGCCGGACCGCCGCCAGGCTGTCGACCGCTGCCTTGACCGTGGCTGCAGACTTCCAGCGCCTCCTCCAACCCAGAGTGTCGAGCCGGATCGCGTGTCGCACATAAGGGTTCTGTTCGACCAGCTCCGCGAAGCGGCTCTCAACCGCCCAGGCGATCTCGGCCTCAGGAAAGCTCTGTCCGAGCGCCGCCACGGCAGGAAGCGCATGGACGATATCGCCGATCGAACTGAGGCGGATGACCAGAATCCTCAGCATTCATCTTATCCGGCGGCGATCACCCTTGCTTCCGGCCCCGGGCTTCGACTTTCGCGTCCGTACGCTGCGGCTGGATCTCTCATCGCCTCGAGAGCTCGGCGATATCAGCCAACATCTCCCGGGTGGAGTGATCCTTGGCGTCGCCAACGATGCGCACCACGCCGCCCAGCCTGACGACCACCTCGCGCTCTGGCACGTTCTCTTCGGTGTAATCGGTGCCCTTGCAGTGCACGTCGGGTCGAAGCTCGGTGAGCACCGCCCCGGCGTTCAGATCATCGAAGATCACCACGTAATCCACCGCCGCCAGAGCCGCCACGAGCTCGGCACGGGCGGAGGCCGGCAGCAGCGGCCGGCCCGGACCCTTCAAGGCGCGAACGGCACCATCACCGTTAACCCCTACCACCAGGACGTCAGCCTCCGCGCGGGCAGCTTGGAGATAGCGCACGTGACCGACGTGCAACAGGTCGAAGCAGCCGTTGGCGAAAGCAATTCGCCGGCCCTGGGCGCGCAAGCGCTCGCCGAGCGCCCGGAGTTCGTCCCGGGAGATGATCCGGCCGGCGCTGACAGCCTCAACCTCACGGGTGCTTGAACTCATGCGTTCTGGATCGCCTCCCGGAGCTCCTTGGCCGTCACGGTGGCGGTGCCGCTCTTCATCACCACCAGACCCCCGGCGCAATTCGCCAGTCTGGCCGCATCCAGGAAATCTGCTCCTGCCGCCAGCGCAGCGGTGAACACGGCAATGACGGTGTCGCCGGCGCCGGTGACATCCGCAACTTGATCGGAGCCGAAGATGCCGAGCATCTGCCGGATCCTTCCCGGCTGGTAGAGCACCATGCCGTCGCGCCCGCGGGTGACCACCAGGGCTTCGAAGCGCTGGCGCTTGAGAACCGAAGCGGCCATGCGGTCCAGAACTTCCAGTTGATGGCCCACCCGCGCTCCGAAGGCATGCTCCATCTCCGGCTCGTTGGGAGTCGCTGCCGTCACGTCCCGGTAGCGACGGAGCTGGTAGCGAGAGTCCAGTGTGATCGGCGGACGCCGACCGCGATATCCGTCACGCCGCCGGCGGAGCCACTCCACCTCGCGCGGACTCGTGGCGCCGTAGCCGTAGTCGGAGATTAGGATCGCGGCTGACTGCTCCAGGCTCCGGACCGCCCGCACTGTCAGGCTCCGGCGCAGCCGGGCATCGAGCGGCGCCCTGGGCTCGCGATCGACCCGCACGATCTGCTGAGGACGGCCGTGCCCGAGAGAACCCAGGAGGCGGGACTTGGTCGGCGTCCGGTAGCCCTTGGGGCGAACCACCGAGTCCGCCGCCAGGCCTTTAGCTTTAAAGCAGCCCAGCAGCGCCTCGCCGGCTTCGTCTTCGCCGGCGGCCCCGACCAGCGTCAGCCGCACTCCCAGGTCCACCAGGTTATTGGCCGCGTTGGCTCCTCCGCCGGGAACGATCCTCTTCTCACGCTCCTTCAGGATCAGCACCGGCGCTTCCCGCGAGATCCGGTCGATCTCGCCGTAGACGAATTCGTCCGCCACCAGATCGCCCAGCAATACGATAGGCTTGCCCGCCAGCCGCTCCACCACCCCCACCAACCGGGTGCGGTCCGCGGCACGGAGGTTCATCGAGCCTTCCGTTGCTCGCAAACTCTGTCCTCCAACCGGCCCGCCGCTCGCTCACCTGATTCCAAGCCTTCTCCCTGGCGGTGATCCGCGCCCAAAGAGCCTGGCGCGACACGAAGCTGCCTCATTTTACTTCGACAATCTCGCCGGCCACTAACAACTCTTCGCGCCCGTCGTCGCGCCGGACCCGCAGGGCGCCGCTCGGGTCGAGGCCCGCGGTCGTGGCCTGAAACTCGCCCGCTCCCGTCAGCACGCGCACGCGCTTGTCCCGCCCGTAGCTGGACAACGCCATCCAGCGGCGCGCGATCGCCTCGCCGCCTGCCTCGAGGAGCAGGCGATAATGCTGCTCGAGTTCCCGCAGCAGAGCCGTCAGAATCTGGGCGCGCGAGTACACCTTGCCGCCCTCCAGGCTCAAGGACGTGGCGATCGAGCGCAGCTCCTCGGGGATCTGGCGATGGTTCACATTGACGCCAATGCCGATCACGGCGGCGTGCAGCCGGTCCACTTCGGCGCTCATCTCGGTCAGGATGCCGCAAACCTTCTTCCCGCCGAGCAGCAGGTCGTTCGGCCAGCGAATGTCCGCTGCAAGACCGGTAGCCCGCTCCAAGGCGGCCTGAGCCGCGACGCCAGCCACCAGCGTCAGGACGGGAGCGACGGTAGGTGCAAGCGGCGGCCGTAGGACGACGGAGAAGTAGATTCCACTCGACCTCTCGGAGTACCAGACTCGCCCGAAACGCCCGCGGCCTGCGGTCTGCTCCTCGGCGACCACCACGGTACCGTGCGGGGCGCCCTCGGCTGCCAGGCGCAGCGCGACAGTGTTGGTGGAGTCGATGCGGAAGTAATGCACCACCTTGTGCCCCAGCTCACCCTCGGCAAGCTCCGGCCGCAGGAGGCTGGGCAGCAGCAGATCCGGAAGCCGGGTGAGCTGGTAGCCGGTGGAGGGGTGTCCCTTGATTCCCACACCCAGCTCCCTCAGCTTCTCGATCCAATACCAGACCGTGGAGCGTGAGACACCGATCTCGGTGGCAATTTTGGGTCCCGGAACCACCACCGTGGCGTTCTCGGACAGCAACCGAACCAGCTTGTCGAGGCGGCGGTCGGTGGGGAGGAAGGTCGTCATCAGCTGCGGCGCATTGAGCGGGTCCCGGTCCTCGATCGAGTGCCCCGCGATTGGACACGGGGCGCACTTCTTGAGTGTCCGGCCGGATCTGATTTCATCGCGATGCCCGCGCGCAGCCACCGCGTACCAGGCGCAACGCTGCGGGCGATGCGCTAGGCCGTGGTCTGCTGGGGGCCGTCCGCGGGGTTCGCCGGAACCGGACCCAGCTTCGCCAGCGATTGCGCCAGCCGCTGATGCTGATCGGCCAGTTCGGCCCGGCGGCGCTCGGTTCCTTCCACGACCTGCTGCGGAGCGCGGCCCAGGAAGGAGTCGTTCGAGAGCTGGCGCTCGACCTGATCGAGCTGCTGCCTGATCCTGGCCAGATCGCGCTCCAGGCGCGCCCGCTCGGCCGCCGGGTCGACCGCTCGCTCGTAGAACAGACGCAGGTCGCAGCCCGAAGCGAGCGGCACCGGAGACGAGTCGGAGGGCAGGCGACCGTGCGCGAAGTTCACAGCCTCGAGACCGGCCAGGCGCACGATGACTTCCTGATGGGCCCGGAAAAGCTCGAGGATCCGCAGGTCGTCGCTCCCCACCTGGGCGCTCGGCTTCTCTTTCTGGAGTCTCATTTCCGCCTTGATGTTGCGCGCCGCCACCACCAGATCCCGGATGGTCTCGAACTGCTTCTCCGACAGCGGATCGGCAGTCCGCGAATTCACCAGTTCAAAGGGAGCGAGTGAAATGGAACGCGCCGCGCGCGCGTGCGGCAGCCGATGCCATAGTTCCTCGGTGATGAACGGCATGAAGGGATGGAGCAGGTGAAGCGCGGAGTCGAAGACGCGCGCCAGGTTGATCCAGGTTGGCGAAACCTGGGGTTCCTGGGAAGGCCGGGTGATCTCCGGTTTAACCCACTCCAGATACCAGTCGCAGATCTCGTGCCAGAAGAAGTGGTAGACGGTGTACGCGGCCTCGTGAAAGCGGTAAGCAGCCAGCGCCTCGTTCATCTCGCGGGTCACAGCCGCCAGGCGCGAGAAGATCCAGCGGTCGGCGAGGCGGAGCGCTTCCGAGCCGGGCTCGAGGTGGGGCACCGCGTCGAACCCGACCCCCGGCATGGGCTCCAGCGCCGCGGCCAGCTGGCGCAAGGCCGGTTCGGGAAGGTTGCCGAGGTTCATCAGGACAAAGCGTCCCGCGTTCCAGATCTTGTTGGCGAAGGCGCGGTGCGACTGCACCTTGTCGTCGCTGAAGGCGATGTCGGTGCCGGGGGCGGCGCTCGATGCCAGGGCGAAGCGGACCGCGTCCGTGCCGTACTTCTCGGTGATTTCGATGGGATCGATCACGTTGCCCTTGGTCTTTGACATCTTCTGGCGGTCGGCGTCGCGCACCAGGGCGTGAATGTAAAGCTCGCGGAAGGGAATGTCGCCCGTGAACTTCAGCCCCAGCATGATCATGCGCGCGGCCCAGAAGAAGAGGATGTCAAAGCCCATGATCATCAGGTCGTTGGGGTAGAAGCGGCGCAGGTCTTCGGTGGCTTCGGGCCAGCCCAGAGTGGCGAAGGGCCAGAGGCCGGAGCTGAACCAGGTGTCGAGCACGTCGGGATCCTGCCGCAGCGCTGATCCCTGGCATTTCGGGCACGCCGAGGGCGCTTCCCGCGCCACCACAACCTCGTCGCAGGCGTCGCAGTACCAGGCCGGAATGCGGTGGCCCCACCAGAGCTGCCGCGAGATGCACCAGTCATGGATGCGGTACATCCAGTCAAGGTAGACCTTGTGGGAGTTCTCCGGCACGATGCGGATGCGGCCGTCTTCCACGGCGCGGATGGCGGGCGCCGCCAGCGGCTGCATCTTGAGGAACCACTGCATGGAGAGCAGCGGCTCCACAATGGTCTTGCAGCGCTCGCAGATGGAGACGCTCAAGGGGTAGCTTTCGGTCTTCTCCACCAGGCCCTCGGCCGCAAGATCGCGCAGTACGGCTTCGCGCGCCTGCTCGCGCGAGACACCGGCGTAAGGCCCGGCCTCCGCGGTCATATGCGCCTCGAAGTCGATCACCGTGATGCGCGGCAGGTTGTGGCGCATGCCGATGGCGAAGTCATTCGGATCGTGGGCGGGCGTCACCTTGACCGCGCCGGTGCCAAAGCTGGGGTCCACAAACTCGTCGCCGATCACCGGAATCACCCGCTTCAACAGCGGCAGGACCAGCTTGCGGCCGATCAGCTTGCGGTAACGGTTGTCGGAAGGATTGACGGCCACGGCCGTGTCGCCGAGCATGGTCTCCGGCCGGGTAGTCGCCACCGTGACATGCCCGGAGCCGTCCTCGAAGGGGTAGCGGATGTACCAGAGGTGTCCCGGACGCTCTTCGTGCGCCACCTCCAGGTCGGAGACGGCGGTGCCGCAGCGCGGACACCAGTTGACGATGTACTGGCCCCGGTAGATCAGGCCCTCCTGATAGAGGCGGACGAAGACCTCGATGACCGCCCGCGAATAAGCGGGGTCCATGGTGAAGCGCGCCCGGGTCCAATCGACCGAGGCGCCCAGGCGCTCCATCTGGCGGCGGATGGTGTCGCCGTTCTCTTGCTTCCACTGCCAGCAGCGCTCCAGGAACTTCTCCGGACCCATCTCCAGGCGGCGGCGCTGGCCCTCGCGCTGCCAGGCGCGGCGCGCCTGCGGACCTTCGAGGTCCGGCAAGGCTTCGCGGCCGAGCTCGCGTTCCACGATCATCTGGGTGGAGATAGAGGCGTGGTCCATGCCCGGGAGCCAAAGGACGTTGTCGCCCCGCATGCGGCGCCAGCGCATCAGGATGTCGATCTCGGTGTGCTCCAGCATGTGGCCCATGTGGAGCGATCCGGTGATGTTGGGCGGCGGCAGGGAGAGGCTGAAGCGGGGCCGGGAGGCGTCGTCGGAGGGACGATAGATCTGCTGCTCGACCCAGTAGCGCGCCCAGCGCGGCTCGATGGCATCCGGCGAATAGACTTTGGGTATCTCGGGTTGCACGCGATTCCCTGTTGGTCTTTCAGCTGCCCGGTCTGCTCGAGAAGCCGGAGCCGCTCAGACCCCAACTCCCGGGACTGAGTAACTCCCACGAGTGATGAGGCTTCCACTATAGCCTGCGACCGAACGTAGAGTCAAACTCGACGGTCGAGGTCCGCTTTCAGGCTAAGCGCGGTGACTTTAGTCCCATTTTCGGGACAGCCCGAAATTCACTCCACGCTAAGACATTTATTATCAATAACCTGACGGGATAGGCGAGATAACATGCTGGGGATCAATAACTTGACGGGATCGCGGGAGTGTCTTTGTTAACTCTTGTTGATTCTAAAGGACCTCTTGGCTTCGACCGTGGGGGGAGGGGGGGTACCCCGCGGCGTGGTTCCGCGGGAAAGGAGCCAGACCCTGCTGGAAACCAGCCCGTCGATGCAGCCGCGTTTGATCGCGCCAACGCATAGAGTTCCCTTGACCGGAATATATACACTAGGGGTCGGACCTATGTCAAGTCAGTACATCCCCCAACCTCGTGGCGCTCTGGCATTGACCTTGCGGCAAGAGGGGCGGCGAGAGCCGGTGAGCAAAGTTGACGCCGGCAGCAGTTCGTTGAAGCGCCGGTGGTATGCTGTTCAGTGCCGAGGGAACTGCTCATGGACGGTGGCATGAATCTCGCGAGCAAGCGGCCCCAGATTGCAGATATTTGCCAGCGTTACGGGGTGCGCGAGTTGCTGCTCTTTGGGTCGGCGCTCGACTCCCGCTTCCGCCCTGACAGTGACCTGGACTTCCTTGTCGATTTTCACCCCGGTTCGAGGATTGGGCTCATTCGACTCGGGCAACTTCAGGAAGAGCTTGAGGGGCTGCTCGGCCGGACGGTCGACTTGGTGCCCAAGGGCGGCCTGAAACCACTCGTGCGCGAAGGCGTCCTTAGGAATACCGAGCCCGTCTATGCGGGATGACCTCTCGCGCCTCCGCGACCTGATACAAGCTGCCGACCTCATAGCCTCGTTCACTGCGAGACGGACCCGGGAAGACCTGGCGGTGGACCGGCAGATGCAAAGCGCATTACTCCACGAACTGTATGTTATCGGCGAGGCGGCAGCGAGAGTCTCAAGTTCGCTGCGAGATAAATATCCTTCCATACCCTGGAGCGCTGTAAGAGGCTTCAGGAACTATATCGCCCACGAGTACTTTTCACTCGACCTCGACATTGTCTGGCAGACTGCCATCGACGACATGCCGAAGCTTAGAGAGTAGATTGCCAAGATCATCGCGGCTGAATTCCCCGACGTTGACCCTTAGCCATCTCGGGCCGGCTGGCGGAGGCATCGCTTTGCTCGCTAAGACCTGGTGGCAAGAAGTTGACGCGTGCAGCAGCCCGACGGGCTAGCCTTAAGGGTCCTCGCCGCCGGGATATTCCTTCTCGCGTAAGTCATTCTGTCTTGATCCGGAAGCGGAGGTCGAGGTCGCCCTTGCGGGCTTCGAGTTGGAACCTCTGATAGAGGATCAGGGCGCCGAGGGTTGATTCCGGAAACAGGCTGAGGCAGACGGAGCATTGCCGGGCGAACTCGCGGCCACCACCGAGCGGCGGCAGGTTGCTGCTGCTGAGGTCGATCACGAAGGCGGTTCCGCACTTGCGGCAGCGGATCTCCACGCGTCCAAGCTCGGCCCAGGAAAGGGAAAGCTCCTTTTCGCTCATGGCCAATCGATCTTAGCAGGCCGCCGGAAGGAGCGTCCAGGCGGCCTGCTCGCGGTGCGCGCTTCTACTCCCCGGTCAGCGAGACATACTGCGACGTGCCGGAGCTGTCGGTCACCACCAACGTCCCCGTTACCGGAACACCGGAATAGAAGAAGTTCACCGTGATCTGGCAACTGGCTCCCGGCGCGAGGGTACCGCAGTTGTTGGTTTGCGAAAAGGCCGATCCGATCACCTTGATCGATTTCAGAGTCGTGGAAGTGGCGAGCGGGTTGGTGACTGTCACCGTTCCCGACTGGCCGTCGTAGAGGATCAGCAGGCTGGGGTAGACCGAGACGAGGGCTGCGCTTCCGCTCACTGCCACCGACTTCGACTTCACGCCGGCGAGGTTAAACGTGATCGTCCCCTTGCGCAGACCGCCGGCGGTCGGCTGGAAGGTCACCGAGGCAGAGCAGGTTTGTCCACCCGCCAGTGCCTTCGAGCAATTGCCGGTCACCGCAAAATCCGCCGACGAAGAGGTCACGCTGCCGACCCCAAAAGACGCGGTGCCGATGTTGGACAGCACCGTGCTCTCCGAAGGGCTGGCGACGCCTACCACTTCTGTCGGGAAGGCGAGGGTGGGCGGCGTCACGGCGGCGAAGGGCACGGGCTTTGTGACCGGCAGGACGACCACACTGTGGGGCTGGCTCAAATTGCCGATACCCTTTCCGGAGGTGCCCAAAGAGAATACGTCGTTGAAGCTCATGTCGAAGTAACGCTCCACCCGGTTGTTTCCGGTGTCGGCCAGGTAGGCAGCGCTATCGGGATCCACAAAAACTCCCGTCGGATGCAGAGGGTCGAAGCTGGGGTTACTGTAATCAACGTAGAGGTCAATTTCATTGGCGCCGCTGATGTCGTCGAAGCGGACAAACTGGTTCTGGTCCGAGTCGGTGGTGTAGATTCTGTTCGCCGAGTCCACCGCGACCCCGCTGGTGATGAAAGGAAAGTAGAGGAGGTTCAATTGCAGGGTGGTCCAGTTGGTTCCCGACATGTCGGCCACTTCCACGATGCGCGCGTTCACGCTATCCGCCACGTAGATATTGCCGGCAGCGTCCGTGGTCACGGCGGCGGGGGTGTTGAACTGGTTGATTCCGCTGCCCAGCGTACCCAGGGCCACCCATCCGGCGCCGGTCAGGTCGTTCATGCGCACGACGCGATTGTTGCCGGCGTCGGCCACATAGATATTGCCCGCGGAATCCACCCAGATGCCTTCGGGGTTGGCGAACTGACCGCCGCCGGAGCCGCAAGCGCCATAGGAGGTCCAGTTCGCTCCCTGCATGTTGTCCATGCGCACGATGCGGCAATTGCCGCTGTCGGAAACATAGATCTTGCCGGCGGAGTCGAGGGCGACGCCCCAGGGCCCCGAGAACTGATTGACTCCTGATCCCGGCTTGCCAAGACTCACCCAGTTCGAACCCAGAATGTCGGCAGTCTGCACGATGCGGTTATTCCCGGTATCGGCGATATAGACCGGCTCAAATCGCTGGCTGAGGTCGATGAGGCCGGTCTGAATGGTCCCGGTTCCAAGAGGGCTGCCGAGGGTTGCCAGCGTCTGGGAGACGGCACCGAGCACCGCCGAGGACTTGCCGTTGATGGTGAGGGACCCAGCGACGTTGGCGTTCAGGGCGTAGTTGTATCCGACGATCTGGCCATGACTGTTATAGGCGTATGTCAGGGTGAAGACCCCCGAGGTAAAGCTGCCGGTCAAGGTGGTTGAGCCGTCGGTCGACTGAAGTGAGACGCTGCCTGCGGTGCATGACCATACGCTGTACGACGCGTAGGTGATCGGGCAGGACATCGTGACGGTGCCGGCCGGGCTGCCAAGAGCTGCGCCGGAGATGTTCAGCGTCGTTCCCGCACTTCCCAGGGTTACGGTGCCGCTGCTGTCGCTGTAAGTGTACTGAGTGGCTGCCGCCGTGAGGGCCGTGATGCCCACGAAGGCGCAGACCCAAAGCGCTTTTGTCATGTCTAGTCCTCTTGACTCCTCAACCTCGCAATGCGCTCGCCGGAAGAGCCCCCTCTACGAAACCCGGACACCACGCGGCCACGGAGCATAAGGAAGGCGGCAACTGCGCCCGCCCAAATGCCTGCTGGCCGCTGGGCCTCTCGGGTGCGGCGCATGATATCGAAAATCCAGGGGGCTCGAAAAGCCCGAGGAAATTACTAACCTTGCCGGTAACGGCGTTCACCCCATGATCATGCAGGCTGTGGCCGTGCCCGGGCGGCAACCCGAGACGCCGATTTCTGTAGACGGCGGATTGGGGCTTGCGTATACTGTCGGGAAGGCAGTTGCGTTGCGACGGCCGGTGAGGCAAGCGCCTATGAAGATCATCTCGACTTACCCTCTCTAGTTCGCGTTACTGGCTCGCGGAAGACGCGTTCCGCAAGAGACCGCGGAGCTCCAGCCCGGTTCAAAAGCGCGGGCCAAAAACTCCACCCCTTTCAACCCTGGAACTGAATCGCGAGGACCTATGGAGTCATCGTCCCTGACTATAACGGCTACGCCTTCCAACACCTCTTTCTGGGCGTCGGTGCGCGAGGCGATTCGCGGCTCGCATCAGGACTTCACCGCCGGCAGCCTGAACCGGGCCATCTTTCTGCTGGCCATTCCGATGGTGCTCGAGATGGTGCTGGAGTCGCTGTTTGCGGTGGTCGACGTCTTCTGGGTGGCGCGCCTGGGCTCGGATGCCGTGGCCACCGTGGGCCTGACCGAGTCCATGGCCAGCCTCGTCTTTGCCATCGGCATGGGTCTGAGCCTCTCGACCACGGCCATGGTGGCCCGCCGGATCGGCGAGAAGGATCCCGAGGCGGCGGCGGTGGCCGGGGTGCAGGCGATCCTGCTGGGCCTGGCGGTGTCGGCGGCCATCGGGCTGCCCTGCGTGATGCTCGCGCCCAGGCTGCTGCGGCTGATGGGCGCTTCGCCCGCCATTGTGGCCATCGGGTCCGGCTACACGCGCATTTATCTGGGCGGAAGCGTGGTGCTGATCATGCTCTTCCTGAACAACGCCATCTTCCGCGGGGCCGGCGACGCGGCGATCGCCATGCGGCTGCTGTGGGTGTCGAACGTCATCAACCTGATCCTGGACCCTTGCCTGATCTTCGGCGTGGGGCCGTTTCCCCGGCTGGGAGTCACGGGCGCCGCGCTCGCCACCTTCACCGGCCGCGGCATCGGCGTGCTCTACCAGTTCTACCGCCTGCTGAAGGGGACGGAGCGCATCCGGGTGCTGGCGCGCCAGATCCGCCTGGACGTGGGCGTGATGGTGCGCCTGCTGCGCGTCTCGATCACCGGCATCGTGCAGTTCGGCATCGCGCACGTGAGCTGGGTGGGGCTGGTGCGGATCATCAGCCTGTTCGGCAGCGCCGCCCTGGCGGGGTACACGGTGGCCATCCGCATCGTGATCTTCGCCATTCTGCCGTCGTGGGGACTGAGCAATGCGGCCGCGACGCTGGTAGGTCAGAACCTGGGCGCGCGCCAGCCGGATCGGGCGGAACGATCGGTCTGGCTGACTGGGCTTTACAACACCATCTTCTTGGGTAGCGTTGGGGTGGTCTTTGTGCTGCTGGCCGAGCCCATCGTGCGCCTTTTCACCCAGGACCCCGCGGTGGTACCGCTGGCCGCCTCCTGCCTGCGCATCCTGAGCTACGGGAACATGGCCTACGCTTTCGGTATGGTGATGCTCCAGGCCTTTAACGGCGCCGGCGACACCCGGACGCCGACGGTGGTCTTCTTCTTCGGCTACTGGCTGCTGGAGATTCCGATCGCGTACCTGTTGGCTGTGCCGGCGGGCCTGCACTCGAAGGGCGCGTTCCTTTCTATCCTGATCGCCGAGTCGGCGATCGCGGCGGCCAGCGCCATCCTGTTCCGGCGGGGCCGCTGGAAGGAGCAGCGCATCTGAGAGCTGCAAAAAGAACAGTAACCGCTGGGACTGCCACCACGTCTATAGTGTCCTGCGGGGTGGACTGCCTCTTTCGGCGGTCGCCGCGCCGGCAGATTGCATCGCCAGCTTCGATTTATCGAACTTAAATGACAGGACAAGGATCAAAGAACCCAAAAACCTCTTGACATGCGCCGGACCGATCCGGCAGAATCCCAACAGTTCACCGGTAGTTATGTTCATCAAACAAAGAAATGGGGTGAGTTAGCGATTGGCTGAAGTGAGACTTCAGGAAGGCGAGTCTTTGGAGAACGCGCTGCGTCGCTTCAAGCGGAAGGTTCAGCAGGAAGATATTATTAAAGAAATTAAAAGACACTCCTTCTACCTGAAACCTGGCGAGAAGCGGCGAGTCAAGGAAGCTCTGGCTCGCAAGCGTGTCCGCAAGAAGGCCCGCCTCGAACGGGACTGACATGATCTAAAAACCCGGGGGTGGAGCGGCGATCGGTTTCGCCGCTCCACAGGTTACTAAGCTGAAGCCGTCGGAGCCAGGAGCTCACCAGGGGGAGCTCGATGGAATACAGCGACAGGGTCCTGAGATGTGTCGAATGTGGCACTGATTTCGTTTTTACGGCAGGCGAACAGCTCTTTTATGCCGAAAAGGGCTTTCGGAACGAGCCCAAGCGATGCAAGACCTGCAAGAGCAGACGTGGACCGACGGGCAACGGCGGCGGCCAGGGGTATCAGCGCAACGTTACCGCCACCGTCTGCTCCCAGTGCGGCAAGGAAACCACCGTGCCCTTTAAGTTGACGCAGGGCCGGCCGGTATACTGCCGCGAGTGCTACCAGCAGCGGCGCGCCAGCAAGAGCGCGTAAAGCCCGGAGGACGGGCGGGTGCTGAACGGGTGGCCGAAGCTGGGTGGTCATCACGCTGGTTAGGTTTGTTGCCGCATCTCCTAAACGTTTAACTCCACCCCTAAATTGCAGCATGCCGGCGATTGACGTTGACTGTGGCGTTGTCCCGCTGAAAGTCCGTAAGGCCCTTTCGCTGTCACTCCGCTAGAATAACCTTGTACATGCCGACCTTCCACCTCACCAGTTTCGGGTGCCGGGCGAGCCAGGCCGACGGGGTTGCCCTCAAGCGCCAACTTCGCGACGCCGGCTTCGCCGAGGCGGAAGATCCTGCCCACAGCGACGTGGCCGTGCTGAACACCTGCACCGTGACCGGCACCGCCGACAGCGAGGTTCGGCAGGTGATTCGCCGCATTCATCGCCAGAACCCCCGCTGCCGGATTCTGGTGACCGGCTGCTACGCCCAGCGCGCTCCGGAGGAGATCGCCGCCCTAGACGGGGTGGCTTGGGTGCTGGGGAATTCGCATAAGCACCGGGTGGCCGAGGTCCTCAGGTCCGGGTTGCCGGGCGCCGAGCACCCTGAGGTCCTCCCGCTGGATCCGCCCGGCGAGATTCCCGCGAAGGTCATGGTCGGGGAGATCAGCCCCGAGTTTCATTTCGCCCCCGCCTTCCCCGACGATCGCACCCGCCCCACGCTCAAGGTTCAGGATGGCTGCGATGCCCGCTGCGCCTTCTGCATCATTCCGGCAGTCCGCGGTCCGAGCCGGAGCCTTTCCCCGGCGGAGGTGATCGGCGAAGTGCAGGATCTCGAGCGGCGCGGCGCACGGGAAATCGTACTCTCCGGGATTAACCTCGGCAGCTACGGACGCGACCTCAGCCGTTCGATCACTTTTCTGGGCCTGCTGGAGCGGATTCTGAACGAGACCGCCATCGCCCGCCTCAGGATCAGCTCCATCGAGCCCATGGATGTGACGCCGGAGCTGATTCGTCTGGTCGCGCGCGAAGCCCGCCTCGCCGACCACTTTCACGTCCCGCTGCAGAGCGGCTCCGACCGCATTCTACGCCTGATGAACCGCCGCTACTGGACCCGGCAGTACGCCGAGAGGATCCTGGCGATCCGCGAGTCTCTGCCGCAGGGCGGGATCGGCGCCGACGTCATGGTGGGGTTCCCCGGGGAGACCACGCAGGACCACCGGGGCAGCGCGGATTTCATCGAAGGATTGCCCTTCACCTACCTTCACATTTTTCCTTACTCGGCGCGTCCCGGCACGCCGGCGGCCGGCCGCCCCTCGCAGGTTGACGGTCGCCTCGCGCACGAGCGCGGCGCAGAATTGCGCGCCATCATCGCGCGGAAGCGCCGGGCCTTTCTCGAATCGCAGGTGGGTTCTACGCTCCCGGCCCTGACGCTGGCGGACGGACTCGGCAGAGGAGACTCGAACGCTCCGGCGAGCCCGACTCCCGGGTCGCGCACGGCCCTGACCAGTAACTATCTGCCGGTCTCGATCGAGAGCGCGAATTTGCCTCCCAACGTGCTGGTCGATCTCCAGATTGGCCGGCTGTCTGGCGGTGTCTTGCACGGCTTCGCTGCCCGCGCGGTCTGACCGGGCCGCCAGCAGTGTCTCGACGGTCGCGGACGACGCGGCCGACTGGACAGGAAGCATCCTGTTCCCTGACAATAGCGTTTTCTAAGAAAGAGGTTTGGAGTTGCCTAACCCTGCTGGCCGGCCCGCACCTTTACCCGTCGCCGAGTATGTTCGCGCCGAGCACTCCCCGATCTCTCATTTGGCGCACGATTGGGAATTGTATTCGGCCATCCTCCTGAGCCCCGCCGAGGAGCGGAGCATGGTGCGGGAGCCCGCCCAGGCGGTGCCGAACGCGGCGGCGGCACGGATCGGCCGCTTGCGGGTGCTGCTGGTGCCTTACATCTCTTGCGCCCCGGAAGGCGATCTGGTGAATTTCTCGAAGCCGGAGGGCGTTGAGACGCACACTTCCGTGTGGGTCGAAGTGGAGGGCGCCACCCACGTGTTGCTGGCCTGCCGCGAGTTGGACCCTCACGACACCGGCTTCGAACTGCTGGCCTGCACGGCGGAACTTGTCCGGCCCCGGCTCAGCCTCTCCGAGATGGAGGATTTTGAGCGCCTGCTGGAAGACGAACTGCGCCGCGGCGTCACCGGCGAGATCGACGAAGACGCCGGCAGGGCCAAGCAGGCCTTCGTGCGCCGCGGGCTGCGCCGTCACTCTGCGGAGGACTTCAAGAAGTACTGCGAGGCGGCTTGGGTCGCGACGGTGGCCGAGTACCTGCACGGTCTCTGGCACGACGTTCAGATTCGCGTCGGGCCTGAACATCTGCCGGTCGCCGATCTGCGCCGCCGCATGGAGCTGATGGCCCGCCTCTTCCCCCCGAACGAAGGCTATCAGGTGTTCGATGAAGAGCTCGAGCGGACCGAAAACGGCGAGGATTAACGGCGGCAGTTAACTCGAGCTGGAACAGGCTCGGAAGGGAAGCGTCCGACATGGCTTTTGAGTCCGACAAGATCATGTTCGAAATCTATCGCGAGCCTTACCAAGGCCGCTACCGCGTGGTCTACTTCACCGAGCTCCAGGATCACAACAAGGAGACCGAGATCAACCGGGCCATGGCGGGCGATCACTTTTACGACGGGTTCATCCGGAGCTACCGCAAAGACCAGGCCAAGGAGATCATCAACCACCTTCTCGAGCGGCTCAACGAGGGCGAACGCCTCTCGCCCCAGGAGATCGAGCAGGAACTGAAGCAGTTCGCGCCGGCCTGAGCATCCCGGCCATGGGTGGATCATGTCCTTCTGGCGCCGTGACGTTATCCAGCCCGCGCTCGACCAGGACGTCGAGCAGGCCATCGCCGAGCAGCAGGCGATTCTTCAACGCAACTCGCGGAACGCCGGCGCCCACTTTGCCTTGGGCACGCTCACCTACTTCCGCGGCGACCGCCAGGCGGCCCTCGAGCACTTTCGTCAAGCCATTGAACTCGACCCGGCCTATGCGGCTCCGCACGTCAGCCTGGGCCGCGCCCTGGCGGTGGAAGGCCGCTACGAAGAGGCGTGGGAACATGCCCGCGAGGCCGGCCGGCTCGGCGATCCGTCTCTTCTCGAGCAATTAGAGCGCTACCTGCCGCCCTCTGGGGGCGGTCAACTCTGAGCGCGCTGGATTGTCTGCTTTCGCCGCCACGCCCGGCCCCGGTTGAGATGGGCCGGCCGAGTGCTTTCTGCTTGCCTCGAGGCCGGGATTCGAGTACAACTCTTCCCGCGAGCGAGTAACGCGGGAGTGAAATGCCGGAAGGAGCCAAAGAGCCATGCTTTACTGGATCATCGTCGGGCTGATCGCGGGCTGGCTGACGGGGAAGATCATGAAGGGTTCGGGCTACGGAGTGATCGGGGACATCGTGCTCGGGATCCTCGGGGGCTTTCTCGGCGGCTTCATAATGTCGCACCTTGGTTTTTCGTCGAGCGGCGGATTGATCTACACTATTCTGGTGGCCGTATTGGGCGCCGTGATTTTGGTGGCGGTAGTGCGGACCATTCGACGGGTGTGACCGGGTGTGTGACGGGCTTGGTTGCTCCCGGTCGTGTGGCGTTCGCTTTCGGCTCGTCACTTGGTGTTAGACCGTGGCCAGCAGCTTCAAGCTTCGGATCAACGGTACCGAATACCCGGTTCAGGTTGAGCCCGAGACCAGCCTGCTCATCGTGCTGCGCGATCAGTTGGGTTTGACGGGCTCCAAGTACGGCTGCGGCGAGGGCCAGTGCGGCGCCTGTACGGTGCTGATCGACGGCAAGCCGCGGCGCTCCTGCCTGACCCCGGTGAGCGCGGCGGGTAGCAGCCAGATTCTCACCATCGAGGGTCTGGAGAAAGACGGCCACCTCCACCCCGTACAACAAGCCTTCCTGGATGAGGGCGCTTTCCAATGCGCCTACTGCACGTCCGGCATGATCATGGCGGCCGTAGCTTTCCTGAGCGCTCATCCGGATCCCTCGGACCAACAGATTGTGCGCGCCATGAACGGCAACGTCTGCCGTTGCGGAACCTACCCGCGCATCCTGGCTGCGATTCAAAAGGCGGCGCGTTCGGTGAAGGAGGCGCAAGGATGAGCGATCCTGCCCTGCGCCCCGTCGACGTCGTCGAGCCCGAGCGCTACGAGTTTACCGAGGCGCCCGCGTACGATTTCGGCCTGGCCCGCCGCACCTTCTTCAAGCTGATGGGCGCCGGTGTGGCCGTGTTCCTGGTGGCTCGCGACACCGCCGCGCTGCAGGAATCGGGCGCCGGCCCAAGGAGATTCGGGGGCGAAGAGTTGCCCCGGAATATCGGCGCCTGGCTCCATATCGATCCCGCCGGCAAAGTCACGGTCTACACCGGTAAGGTCGAGATGGGCCAGAACATCCGTACCTCCCTGACGCAGGCCGTGGCGGAGGAATTGAGGGCGCCGCTGGCCAACATCAGCCTGATCATGGGCGACACCGATCTCGTGCCCTTCGATATGGGCACGTTTGGGAGCCGCACCACGCCGACCATGAATCTGGAGCTGCGCCGCGTGGCCTCGGCGGCGCGGGAAACGCTGGCCGGCATGGCCGCCAAGACATGGGGCGTGGATCAAGCGCGGCTCGTGGCTTCGGACGGCGCCATTCGCGACCCGCAAAGCGGCAGGGTGCTCGAATACGGCAAGCTGGCCGAGGGCCAGAGCCTGGCCCAGGTCGTGGTCGAGAAGGATCCGCTCACCCCGGCCACCGAGTGGAGGGTGGCGGGCAAGCCTATCCCCAAGATCAACGGGCGCGACTTTATCACCGGCAAACACCAATACACCCCGGACGTCCAGTTACCGGGGCTCTTGCACGGCAAGGTGATGCGACCACCCTCCTTTGGCGCCCAGCTTGTGTCGGTGGATATCAGCCGGGCGCAAGCGATGCCGAGGGTCACCGTGATCCGCGACAACGACTTCGTCGGGGTGGTCGCGCCCAGCCTCGACGCCGCCGACCGGGCGCTCAGCGCCATTCAGGCGCAGTGGAAGGAAGCGCCAATCCAGACATCGAGCCGCCAGATCTTCGAGTACCTCAAAGCGCACCCCGAGGCCGCGGAGGAAGACCGGGAGGGCTCGATGGCTGGTTCCATCGATCAGGGTCTGGCGTCGGCCAGCAGCCGTCTGGAGGCTACTTACACGGTGGCCTACATTGCGCACACCCCGCTCGAGCCTCGCGCCGCGGTGGCCGCCTGGAAAGACGGCCAGCTCACCGTCTACACCGGCACTCAGCGGCCCTTTGCGGTGCGCGATGATCTGGCGCAGGCCTTTCACCTTTCGCCGCACCAGGTTCGCGTCCTGGTGCCCGATACGGGCGCGGCCTACGGCGGCAAGCACACGGCCGAGGTAGCGCTGGAGGCGGCGCGCCTGGCGCGCGCGGCCGGCGCCCCCGTCAAGCGCGTCTGGACGCGCGAGGAAGAGTTCACCTGGGCCTATTTCCGTCCGGCGGGCGTCATCGAGATTAAAAGCGGAGTGCGGGCCGACGGCACGATCAGCGCCTGGGAGTTCCACAACTACAACTCCGGCGGCGCGGCCATCAGCACGCCGTACCATATTGCGAACCAGCGCATTCAATTTCATCCCTGCGATTCGCCCCTGAGGCAGGGGTCGTACCGGGGCCTGGCGGCCACCGCCAATCATTTCGCGCGCGAGTCGCACATGGACGAGCTGGCCCACGCCGCCCAGCTCGACCCGCTCGAGTTCCGCCGCCGCAACCTGACTGACGCCCGCCTGCGGGCCGTCTTCGACGCCGCGGCGGAGAAGTTCGGCTGGGGGCAGAAACAGCCTGCGCCCGGCCACGGGTTTGGGATCGCGGGTGGAGTCGAGAAGGGCGGATATGTCGTCAGCTGCGCCGAAGTCGCCGCCGATCGGGCGGCTGGATACGTTCGCGTCCTGCGCCTGGTCACGGCGTTTGAGTGCGGCGCCATCGTCAATCCGGACGGCCTGCGCAATCAGGTGGTGGGCGCGAATATCATGGGCCTGGGCGGCGCGCTCTTCGAGGCCATCGAGTTCGAGAACGGAAGAATCCTGAATAACCGCCTCTCACGCTACCGCGTGCCGCGTTTCGGCGGCCTGCCCGCCATCGAGGCGATTCTCCTGGACCGCAAGGACCTGCCTTCGGCCGGCGCCGGCGAGACCCCGATCGTGGGCGTCGCCCCTGCCATCGGAAACGCCATCTTCAACGCCACCGGCGTCCGGCTCCGGTCCCTGCCGATGGTGCCGAACGAGCTTAAGGCTTAGTCACGCTGCTCGTAAGTTCGGCGCCCTTTTTAGAAGGAGCCTCACCCCAGCGCTGCCCGCCACCCGTCCCAAGGGAGAGGGCACCCAGCCATGAAAACAAGAGCCCGGAGGGACCGAGACATCAACACAATTGACCGCTATCGCGGCAGCCTGCTCGGGCTGGCGGTGGGTGACGCGCTCGGAACAACCTTGGAGTTCACAGCGCCCGGCGCCTTCGACCCCATCGACAACATGCAGGGTGGCGGTCCGTTTGACCTCGAGCCGGGCGAGTGGACCGACGACACCTCGATGGCTCTCTGCCTGGCGGAGAGCCTCGTCGAACGTAGTGAATTTGTGCCAGTTGATCAGCTCGATCGCTACCTGCGTTGGAGCCGCGAAGGCTACCTCAGCAGCAACGGCCGCTGCTTCGACATAGGAAACACCGTTCGGGCAGCCCTCAAGAGGTTCGAGCGCACCCGGGAACCCTATTGCGGACCGACGCACCCGTCCTCGGCGGGCAACGGCTCGATTATGCGGTTGGCGCCCGTACCGCTCTTCTTTGCCGCGCGGCCCGAGGAAGCCATGGAGAGGTCCGGCGAAAGCTCGCGCACCACCCATGGCACCGCAGCCGCGATTGACGGCTGCCGTTTCCTTGGGGCGCTCATTGTCGGAGCGATCCACGGCGTCCCCAAGGAAGAACTGCTCTCGGCAGGGTATACGCCGGTCCGCGGCTACTGGCAGAGACGGCCGTTGGTTCGCGAGATCGATAGCGTCGCGACCGGCTCCTTCACTCGCCGCAATCCTCCCGAGATAAGAGGCTCGGGATATGTAGTCGAATCTCTGGAGGCCGCGCTCTGGGCGTTTTACCGCACCAGTTCGTTCCAGGAAGGGGCGTTGACGGCGGTCAATCTCGGCGACGACGCCGACACCACCGGCGCCGTCTACGGGCAGCTTGCCGGAGCCTTTTATGGGGAATCTGCAATACCGGCTGAGTGGCGCTCGCGAATTGCGCGTCGCGATCTGATCATTTCTCTGGCCGACCGCCTCTATCGCTGGGCAAACGTGGAATCGCTCTCTTCTTAGGCTTCGGATTGATTGTTGATCGAGCCGCTCCCAATGCTACGCGGTTAGGAGGCCTTCAACAAGATCTGCTCGATGGCCCGTGGCAATTCAATCGTGACAAAACGATTGGCAGCATAAACGTAGTCTTCCCCGCTCTCATCGACGATGCGCACGTCGTGGTCTTTGGCGGCGTCCGGGTCAGGTAGCAAACGATAGATCTTGTGGAGTTCGAGCGAGGCGGGATAACCCGAGTTATCGATACATACGGCGAATTGGGCTCTGTTCTTTTTCGACCTTGTCATCGGAGATCCTTATCCAAATACCGCTTGCGCTTGATTTCGCGTTTCCCTACTCCGTGCGCCTCATACCAGTGTTATTCAGCGACCCGCAGTCTGCCACCGGAGAGCCGAACCGTGGCGACGCCCTTCTTCTTCCGCCATCGGCCCCGGCCGTAGATTTTGCGAAGCCGGGGCAGGTCGCGGATGTCGGTCCGCTGGCGATGGTCTCAACATCCCAGATTTCGCCTACGATCTCAAAGTTCATGCCGCAATTCTACGGACCCTTCGGTCTGCCCGCGCAGTAGAACCCGCAACGCCCACTCGGCGTGCTCTCGCACGACGGCGTCCCCGTGCCGGCCCATCCGCTCGAGCCACGGAACGAACCGGCGATCTCCCGAGTTCCCCATAACCACGCACAGATTCCGCAGCCAGCCGCCGTACTTCGCGCGCTTGATGGGCGAATCGCGGAAGAGGCGGTGAAAGTCCTCTTCGGTGACCGTGGCCAGATCCTCGAGGCGCGGGTTGAATAAGGAGAACTCGCGAGGCTCCGGGTTCGGGGTTCGCGGCTCGGCGCTCTGCGGATTGAACTCGGTGGCAGCGACGTCGTCATGCACCTTGACGGTGATGGGGAGGAAGTCGGAGACGGCGGTCACCGGAGGCTCTCTCCGATGTGGCGTGCCCGAATTCCCAATCCCGGCCCCCAAATCCCCAGCGCTTGGTTCCGCGCTCCGGTTCCACGGGCAGACGTCCTGACAGATATCGCAGCCGAAGAGATTGGCGCCCATCGCGGCGCGATGCTCCTCCGGAATCGAGCCCTTGAGCTCGATGGTGAAGTAGGAGATGCAGCGCGAGGCGTCCATGACGTAAGGCTCGACCAGGGCGCCGGTGGGGCAGGCCTCAAGGCAGCGCCGGCACGAGCCGCAGCGGTCGAAGGCCGGGGCGTCCGGCTCGAGATCGAGGCTGGTCAGGATGACACCCAGGAAGAACCAGGAGCCCTTCTCCTGATCGATCAGGCAAGTGTTCTTGGCCAGCCAGCCGATGCCGGAGAGGCGCGCAAAGGCGCGCTCGACAATCGGCCCGGTGTCCACGAAAACGCGCGTCTCGACGCCCGGCGCCAGACCCGCGATTTCCGCGCGCAGACGCTCCAGGCGCGAACGGATCCGCGGATGATAATCGTGGCCCCAGGCGTAGCGGGAGATCCAGGCGCGCGAGGCGGCGGAGGCCAAAACTCGAAGATCGAAGCTTTCGGCGGTCTCCGTCGAATAGGGCAGCGGTGTGTTATAGACCAGCCCCACACAGACCACCGACTTCGCCGAGGGCAGGATCAGCCTCGGGTCAGCGCGCTTCGGGTTCTTGAGATACGCCATCTCGCCGCCATAACCACGCTCCACCCAGGCCCGGGCAAATTCCAGGTCGCGGCTGGCGTCGATCGGGGCAATGCCAGCCAATTCGAACCCGGCCGCCAAGGCGCGCCGCTTGATCTCCGCGCTCAAGCTCACGGCCGGATGATAGCACCTGGCCGGGTCGGCGAGCTGGCCTTGACGGGAGTTCAGGATTTGTGTACCATGGAGTAAAGGGCGAGGGTGCTGTGCCAGGGCTGCGTGCCGTTCGGGGCAGATTTGGTGCTCAAGCGTCGACTACGACCTATACGGTGAAAGGCCATCGCCACTCGGCCTTAGGCCGTTGAACGCATTTTTCCAAAAACGAAACCGTTAGGTTGTTGAAAATAAACGGTCGGCCTTCTGATGATGGGCAACATTAGGGTTGGGTGGGTTGGTCCCGAGGCGAAATCGCGGGGTTCGGAGCGGAAGCAGGCGCCGGGTTCCCGCTTGCACGGGAACGACTCGGTGGGGGTCAGCGGACTTCTAAGCCTTGACCTTAGCCTTCTTGAGGAAACGAACCTGTCAACTTGTTGAAAACACAAGGACAGGTTGAAAAATGGGACGGGCAGATGGGTTACAATAGCGGCCTGAAGGAGCGAAGGTCATACCTCGGCTGGCCTGACGAACGCGTCTCAACGTGGGCCAAAGCTCTGCCAGCCTCCGGTCACGGCAACTCCCCCACCGTACCCACCCACGGAGACGCCGAAGCCGGCTGCCGGCGCCGAGTAGCCGGCAGGCGGATAGTTGCAGGGTCCCCAATACGGATTGCAATACCCGTAGTAAGGCGCCCCATAGTAATAGCCTGGCCAACCGTAGCCCCAGTAGCCAGGCCAGTAAGAAAAGCCAAATCCCCAACCCCCATAACCCGGATAGCCGTACCAGCCGCGCCCGTACCAGCCATGACCATACCCGCCATAGCCGTATCCCCCATGGCCATACCCGCCGTGGCCGTATCCGCCGTGGCCGTATCCTCCATAGGCGTAGCCGCCGCGCCCGTAGGCGTATCCACCGCGGCCATAGGCGTAACCGCCGCGCGAACTCGAGTACGCCCCCCGGTATCCGCCGCCGTAGACCGCCCCTCCGTACCCACGCCCGCCGACCCCTGGTCCGCCAAAGCCATGGCCTCCGTAACTGCGCCCCGCGAAGCCCCCTGCCGCGTGGCCGCCGCCGCCCAATCCGCCGCGACCGCCGCCACCGCCTCGCCCCTGCGCAAAGCCGATGTTGGCCAGACCCAGCAGCATGGCGATTATCATGACCCTTCTCATCGGAGACCTCCGCATTGGCCTTCGGTCCGAGAACCCCTCACCCGATGTCGGGCAATCGGCGGGCCAATTCTGCAGCCTCTCAAGTGCTTGAAAATGTTCACGGGCCAAACCGCAAGCCTGGTCTGTATGGCTGATATCCACCACTCCATGGTGGATTTTGATCGCCAGGTACCGGCCAGCCGAAGGGCGGGTTCCTTCTGGAGCAGCTGTGCGAGCGTGCTGCTTCGAGACGCGCTCTCCCAACTTGCAGGTGCCAGTCCGCCGGGCCGCTGCCCGACGGCCATTCAACCCGGAAAAGCGCGGGATCCCTGGGTCGATGCGTCCCCGCGTGAAATCCTGTCTTGCCGGGGGACAGGCGAACCTCAACCCCTTGATTATGAAGAAGATTTTCGGGAGCCGTTCACGTCAATTTTATTGCCATCCGACCCGCTGCCAGCACCGTTCGACACAAAACTGTTACCTTGCACGAGAATGCGTCCTATGCTGACTCAGGATCGAATGCAGGATCGCCCTCTGCCGTCCTATTGGGGAGGGGCGCGGCGTCGCCCGTTAGGGTGGCTATTCTCAAAGAGTGAGGTGTAAACAATGCCGAGAGTCAGAGGCCAGAGGCTGATGAAGTACGTCGATAGCGCCATCAGTGCCACCGCGGGCGCAGCCTTTGATACGATCCAGTTCTTCAATAAATACCGGCCGAATCCCGCCTTCACGCCCAAGTGGTCGGACAAGCCCATGCTGAAGTCTTGGCAGAAGACTCGCCCGCAGCTGGGCTGGCCCCGGGAGACTGACTCCCTCTGCCCCACCTGCGTGAAGGAGGCGCGCGAGCGCATTATCAACGGCGAGCAGGATCTAGGCACGCTCCGCAACCAGAAGGTGGGCGAGATCAAGGCGCGCATCATCGAGCGCGACGGCCAGGTATGGATGGTGAAGGATTGCCCGATCCACGGCCACTTCGAAGACATGATGGCCGTCGACTCCAGTTTCCTGAAATGGATCGAAGGGAACTTCCCCGGCCGCGACATTCGCGCCCACAATGACAAGGACCTGCACAATCACGGTTCCAGCACCATCAAGCACGGCCGCGGCAGCGTGCTGACCGTCGACCTCACCAACCGCTGCAACATGATGTGCGATCCCTGCTTCATGGACGCCAACCAGGTGGGTTTCGTACACGAGCTCAGCTGGGAAGAGATCAAGGAGATCCTGGACAACGCCCTGAAGATCAAGCCGCGCCGCCAGATGAGCGTGCAGTTCTCCGGCGGCGAACCCACCATGTCGCCCTACTTCGTCGACGCGGTGCGCTACGCTAGGAAGCTGGGCTACAACAGCGTCCAGGCGGCCACCAACGGCATCGAGTTCGCCAAGAACAAGGATTTCTGCCGGCGCGCCTTCGACGCCGGCCTGCGCTACGCCTACCTGCAGTTTGACGGCATCGGGAACGACGCCAACAGCCACCGCAAGGTCGGCAACCTGTTCGACGTCAAGCTACAGGCCATCAACAACATGCACGAAGCGGGGATCGAGATCATCCTGGTGACCACGCTGGTGAACGAGGTCAACAACGACCAGGTGGGGCCCATCATCCGCTTCGCCATGGATAATCCCAAGAAGATCGCTTTCATCGCCTTCCAGCCCGTTTCCTTCACCGGGCGCGACGAGGACGTCACACCGGAGCGCCGGCTGCGCCAGCGCTACACCCTTTCCCACATGGCGCGCGACGTCAAGAAGCAGGTGGGTCTCACCGAGCCCACGCGCGACTGGTTCCCCATCTCGCTCTTTAGCACCTTCTCGGACTTCGCCGATCTGGCCCACGGCCCCGACCATCAGTGGGGCATGGTCAGCTGCGGCTGCCATCCGAATTGCGGCATCGGCACGGCGCTGATGATCAACAAGGAGACCAAGGAAGCGGCGCCGGTGCCCGAGTTCCTCAACATCCCGCAGCTGATCCGCGACATCCAGAAGATCACCGACGCCGGGCGCGGCAAGACGTTCTCCAATATCATGATGGGTCTCTGCCTGCTCAAGAATTACCGGCCCTTCAACGCGCCCAAGAGTCTGGCGCTGGTGGATCTGCTGAAGAAATTCGACAAGAGCTTCGCGCTCACCGGCGAGACCAAGGCGAAGTACGGGGATTCGAGCCCGGACCGCACTTACGAAGACGCCTTGAAGCGCCGCTCCGACCCCTGGAACTTCCTCTTCATCGCTGGCATGTGGTTCCAGGACCTGTTCAACTACGACTTCCGTCGCACCGAGATGTGCATCATCCCCTACGCCACCCAGGAGGGAGAGATCTCCTTCTGCGCCTACAACACCGGCATCGGCTGGCGGAACATCATCGAGAACATGCACAAGAACGCCACCGTCGCGGAGTGGTACAAGAGCCACGGCAAGCACGAGATCTACGCGCGGGGCAAGAGCGTCAATCTTTCGAGCTACGAGCACTCGCTGCAACTGCGCGACTCCGACGTGAACGCGGTGCGCGACCGCGCCCACGACATCCCCATGACTGCCGCCGAGGAAGAGAAGATGCGGCGCAAGGCGGCCTACGAAGCCAAGCAGGTGCGCGAGATCTACGAGGAACTGGTGCTCAAGAAGCCCAAGGCGGATCTGGTGAGCATCGGTCCTGCTCTGACCCAGTCGGCGGCCGCGGGTAATGGGAACGGTCATTCGAACGGCAACGGCCATTCGAATGGAAACGGCCACTCCAACGGCAACGGCAATGGGCACAGCGGGTTGGTGAGCACAGGCGAGAAGGTCTCGGTGTAGCGCAATCGGCTCGAATCCAGCTTCACAGAAGGCCGCCTGAAGTCCGGGCGGCCTTCGTATTTGGGGGGCAGTTTTGTTGCGGCCCACGCAGCATGGTTTGCCGGCGGAGGGATAATGTCGGTGGGGTATGGGTCGAAACACCGCGCTGAAAGCGCGAATCGCCACGCTGAAGGAACGGGTCCAAGAGCACCGAGAAAAGATACGCCGCCTGCAAGGCGGAACCGCTGATTTCGGTCTCATCCGACACCGGGAGGCTGAAATCGACAATTGGATGCAACAGATCGAGCGCGCCGGGCGAAGGTTGAAAGGCAACGGTGACGGGCTATGGAGAAGAGGAGCAGGACGTCCGTGGTAGTCTCTCACACCACGGTGGAGACCCTACTGAAGGAAGTGGCGGACCAGTCAAGAAGCTATCAGCAGGCGCTGGAAAAGCTCCTGCGCGAGAAGCCTGGCACCGCGACCTATGACGGCAACTTGGGTAAGGTTTGGGCTGAAACCGATGTCCTCGCCACGAAGGCGCAACACGCTAAGATGGCAATCGACGAGTACACGGACGGCTTGGCGGATGACAGCCCCTAAACGAGCTCGTAGAAGCCACACGATAGCTAGGACTTATTGTTCGACCCGGCGGACGGACCGGCGACCCCAGCCGGCTCGTACCCAGCGCAGCGCAGAACCGGAAGTCGCGGGTAGGCTGGATACCTGGCATCGGTCTGTGAGCGCCGGCATTGGTAGAACACCGATCCCCGATCCGAGCGGACCACGCGGACATACCGGCAGCCTTCGCAGAGCCCGACCTCGACCCCGGGCGTCGACATGGGTGGGGCTGGGTTCAAATGATCTAAGTCTTTCCTCAGCTTATAGATGGCAGTGAGCCAGACCGCGCTTCTCCAGGTACTGCTGGTGGTAGTCTTCGGCCTGCCAGAACTCCACCGCCGGAACGATCTGGGTGACAATTGGACGGCGATAGGTGCTGGACTTCTCGAGTTGTTCCTTGGACTTGCGCGCCGCCGCTTCCTGCTCCGGGCTGTGGTAGAAGATGGCCGACCGATACTGCGTCCCCACATCCGGGCCCTGACGGTTAAGTGTTGTGGGATCATGATTTTCCCAGAAGATCTTTAGGAGCTGTTCGTACGACACGCGGGCCGGATCGTAGGTCACTTCGACGGCCTCGGCATGACCGGTATGGTCCCCGCAGACGTCCTTGTAGCTGGGGTGCTTGAGCGTTCCGCCCGTGTAGCCGACGCGGGTTGAGATCACGCCGGGCGTGCTGCGAAAAGTAGCTTCCACACCCCAAAAACATCCGGCGGCAAAGGTGGCAGTCTCCATCAGTATCTCCTTGTTGGTATGTCACTTGAACAGAATGATGGCAGCGTCCGCCGGATCGTCTCAATTGGGCGGACCGCTCTGCTGGCCGGGCGAGGGCGGCACACTGTCTGGACCCGGCAGCGGAGGACCGCTCGGCCCGCTGGACGGCGCCTGATGCGGATGCGGAATCCCCGGGATCATGTCGATCGGCGAGATCTTGTGGGTTGACTGGCCCGGTTTCCCCTCTCCCATGGCGGCCTGCTGTTCGCCGCTATCTTCAACATTCGAAGGCTTTTTACCCGGTTTATCGATTCCGAAATCCCAGACGTCGAGGTTGAGTTTGCCATCCACCAGTTCGGCCAAAGCGTATTCTCCCGGCTCCAGGGGCTTCGCTGGTTGCAGCTTCAGGATGCCCTTGGCCACGCTAACCCTTTCCAGTGGTATAGCTTGGCGGGTCTCCCCCGGAGACTGCGCGCCGGAGCCGGCTTCCACCTTCTCCACCAGGCGCGTGTCGTGTGAGGGCTTCACCGGGATCAGTTCGGCGTTGGCCCCCCAGCCGTCGCTTGCCTGTATGTAGAAGGCGGGCTGCGGATTAGCGATGCGGACGGCTGCCTGAGCGCCCGGCAATGTCACCAGGGCCCGCTTCTTGAGCAGAGGCGCCGGCAAAGCCATGGTCAGGACCGCTCGCCCTTTGTCGCTCGTGACATCGCCTTGCGACTGGATCAGCGGGATCACGCGCAGACCGTCGTAGGCGTACACCCCTTCGGTGTCGGGCAGGCGGCGGCCCGGCGCCACCTCGAATCCGGCCGGGGTGGACGACACTTCAAACCTTTCCTTTTCAGTTGATTTCGCCTCCTCCAGCTCCTTTTGATCGGTGGTGGCCTCCTCCCGCTGAACGCGCTTGGTGGCATCGAAATCGACCAGCGAGACCGGCATCTCCTCCCACTCGTTGGTGTCAAGGCTGTAAAACTTGATCCGATCTCCCTGAATCTGGTAGGACTTCACCACCTGGCAGGAGCCGTCTTTGAAATAGAGTTTGACGGGCTCGTTCTGCGCTAAGGCAGCCGCCGGAAAGACGATAAATATAACTATGGCAATGATTTGTAAGCTGACGATCGATTGGCCACCGCGCGCGCCCGGTCTGGTAGGCGGTCTGAACACAAGGCACTTCCTATGGCTTAGATGCTAGTCCTGATCGTGACGGAATGCAAGGCCGGAAAACGTTGGGCAGGGCCCCGGTCGGCCTGCATTCTCTCAGGTCCCGACGCGGTCATTCAATCAGCCCAAGCGGGAATCCACCCGTTTAACTTGTTGATGTGAAGCGACTTATTACATGGATCCCCGCTTTCGCGGGGATGACGGGCGCCGGAGGGAGCCGCATCGGCCAGAACCATCCATCTGGCTAACTTACTGGCCAAGATCCCTCTCACTTGCGATCCAGATCCTTGTCGAAGGCCTCTGGATTCAGCAGATTACGAGGACGCTGGCCATCGAGCAGGTCCAGCAGATTCTGCGCCGCGAAGCGCGCCATGGCCGCCCGCGTTTCCCGGGTGGCGCTGCCGATATGAGGCGCCAGGACCACGTTGGGCAGCCCCATCAGCACCGGATGGATCTGCGGCTCATGCTCGTAGACGTCGAGGGCGGCGCCCGCAATCAAACGGCGCTCCAGGGCATCGGCCAGGGCCGGCTCGTCCACCACCGGACCCCGCGACGTGTTGATAAGAAAGGACGTAGGCTTCATCCCGGCGAGCTCGGAGGGGCCGATCAGATGCCGGGTCTCGGGGGTGAGGGGCACGTGCAGGCTCAGGAAGTCCGATTCCGCCAGAAGCCTTTTGGGATCAACCTGTTGAGCGCCAAGTTCGCGCTCCACAGCCTCCGGAACCCGCCGCCGGGACGAGTACAGGACCCGCATGTTGAACCCGCGCGCGCGCCGGGCCATAGCCTGCCCGATGTGCCCGAAGCCATAGAGCCCCAAGGTCTTACCATGAACGTTGGTACCCCAGAGCAGGCGCCATTGCCACTTGTGCCAGCGCTCCTCGTGTACGTAGCGATCGCCCTCCACCAGGCGCCGCGCGGCCGCCAGGAGCAGCGTAAATGCAAGATCAGCCGTGGCTTCCTCGACCACCCCGGCGGCGTTGGTGGCCGGGATGCGTCGCGCCGTCAGGGCGGCGAGATCGAGGTTGTCATAGCCCACCCCCACGTTCGAGACCGCCCGCAGGCGGGGCGCCTGGGCGATCACCTCCGCCGGGAGCTTGGCCCCGGCCACCATCACCCCCTCCGCCTCGCGCACCGCCACGGCCAGCTCGGCGGCCGGAATCGCCGCATCCTCTTGATAAAAATCAACTTCATATCGACCCGAGAGCATCTGAACGGCTTCGGAGCCTAGCGGGCGGGTCATGAAGACTTTGGGTTTCATTGCGACAGCATACCACTCGGCCGAGCCCCCTTGGCAGCTTCGTGAGTGGATCGCTCGGACGCGATGATGCGTCAGCAAGGTAAGCTATTGAAAAGATATGTGATCGTAACCGTTGGGCCGGGGCCCAAGACCGGTTCGGCGCCTGGACGCGGCCCGGTCCAGGCACGCCCGTCCGGGGCTCAGAAAGGGGTCGCTTTCGAGAGCAAATGTGTGCATCGTTTATACATTTTTGCGAAAATTGGCTCCGGAGCTTTCTTAGCTTGCGGTCAAAATGTCACAAAAACAAAGCTGGCCGAACGTCGCCCCGCTGGACTCGGCGCACCCCGAGATTTCGCTGGACAACCCGGCAGATCGATTTAAGCTCCCTATATTAGTGAACGACAAAATTCGCAGTACCGTGGGGCTTAGCTGTCAGACTTCTGTTCGGCATGGGCGAGGCGCATATGCGGTCCTCAGATGACGCCACGGAGTGAGGCATCGGCTTGCCTAGCGGGCAGTCTAGCCGCGAACGTCCTGAAACGGAAAAAGGGAGGAGACTATGCCGTTTCGACGCACGAAAGGAATCGTCACCCAGGACGGTGACCCTGCAAAGGAAGCCGATGTGATTATGACCGCCGCAGCCTTGGGGCTCGCCGGATCGTACATTGCGACCACGAAGAATCCCATCCAGTTCGACATGGATCCTTTAGACACGCCCGACGAGAAGAAAACCACGCTCTTCACCACCACCGTCGGCAAGATGGACGCGGCCGTGGCCGCCTATTTGACCAAGAAGGACATCGCGCCCAGCAAGGTGAAAGCAGGCACCAGCCCCGGATACACCAAAGGTGCGGTCATCATGGGCGTATACACGTTGGCGGGAAAGAATGCCCCGCAGTCCGTCTCCGCGCCCGTGCTGTCGGAGAAGGGCAAGGCGCTGTGGGAAAAGATCCGGAGCCTTTCCGTCCCCCAGTATACAGGCCGGGGCGCCTATACCGGCTTCGTGGACAACAAGAACACCACCGGCAACACGGATCCAGTCGGTCCCCGCTCGACCGCGCGCTTCCCGGTACCGGCGCCCGGCCTGCTCAATCCCGATCCTCATCCTCGTTGGCTGCCGCCGGAGGACAGTCCGCTCTGGACGAAGCGTACGCGCGCCAATGGCAAACGCGTCCCGTGGGGCATGATCGGGGGTGATCAGGCGAACGTGCCGCCAAAGGATGCCAAAGACACCGGCGCGACGAACGAAGCCGATTTCGTTACCATCGGCATGACCAGGAGTGGGATGGTCTACAACAGCGAGTTAACTACCGATGATATCGCTGCCTATACTCATGGGCTGCCCCAGGCCATCTACAAGGCCTACGGCCTCGGTCCGAACTGCGAGCCCTATGAGATCGCGGTGGGCGACGAAACGAGGAAAATGGCGTCGTCCCTCACCTGCACCCTGTTCATGTACGCCACGGGCTATCCTCCCACTTCGATCCACCTGGGACGGGGCGAGTCGTGGGCGCCCCTCTACGAGCCGTACAACCCGGGCGGGACCGCCGGCGAACACGAGCTCGCTGTCGTGCGCGACCTCAACAATGCCTGGTATGCGAAGTGTCTCGAGTGGCTGCAGGTGGGTCTCGAGATCCTCGACGACTCGCGCATCGCGGAAGACCACAAGACCAGCCGCGATGACGTGGGCAAATATCTCAGCGTCTACAAGGACGATAAAACCGTCGGCGGCGTCCTGATTCTCGACGCCGTCACCGTACACGATGGCGAGACCGATAGGATTAATCGCACTTTGAAGTAGTGAAACCGCGCCCGCGGCTGGGAGGGCCTGAGCAAGGAGTTCTCGTTGCGGCACGGTCTCCTGACGGTGCCACCGGCCCGACCGAAGGTCTCCATACTCTTACTCCGCCGGGCTGCCCTCTTGCCTGGCAGGAAGCGGGTTGGCGGCGTACAATCCCATCGTGGAACGCTACCGAATCCACGCTGACGCCACCATCTATTACCTGACCTACTCGGTAGTGGAATGGCTGCCGGTGTTCGTGTCTCAGGCGAGCTGTCGGATCGTGACCGAGAGCCTGAGCTTCTGTCATCGCGACAAACAACTCCGGGTGAACGCCTACGTGATTATGCCCACGCACCTGCATATGATCGTCTTTGATGCCGACTGGGACAGCGAGCGACTGAGGCGAACGCTGGCCGATTTGCGCAAGTTCACGGGCCGGCAGCTGAGCGATTACTGTGCCCGGCACGCTCCCCGGTGCTTTGCCGAGACCCTACGCGCCCAGGCGGTGGCGGACCGGGAGCGCCGCTTCTGGCAACCGAGCCGTCATGCAGAAGCGATCATAAACGAAGGGTTCTGGCGGCAAAAGATCGACTACCTGCATGACAATCCGCGTCGCAAGGGCTTGGTGCTCAGCCCGCAGCAATGGCGATACTCGTCAGCGGCGTGGCACATATTGGGGGACAGCCAACCGGTTGACGTACCGTTGACGCATATTGCGTGGTGAAGCGATCTTCGGTGAGCACGAGAAGGCAGGGAAAGGGGCGGAGACCTTCGGTCGCAGGGGTGGCACGGTCAGGAGACCGCGCCACAACGAGCCCATAAGGACGATAAAACCGTCGGCGGCGTCCTCATTCTCGACGCGGTCACCGTACACGAAGGCGAGACCGATAGGATTAATCGCACTTTGAAATAGCGAAACCGCGCCCGCGGCTGGGAGGGCCTGGGCAACGGATTTTCTCGGAACGAAGGGAAGGCGCGCGGTTAAGCTTAAACCTATGAAGTAAAATCCGAAATCGAAGGGAGCGCTACTTGCGTGAGTGTCATCCAGAAGGAAAAGGCAGATCGCTTTCGCGCGCTTCATGATGGTAGGCACACATTCGTAATGCCGAATCCTTGGGATGTGGCTTCCGCCCGCATTCTCGCCGGACTTGGCTTTGAGGCGCTGGCAACTTCGAGTGCAGCTTCCGCCTGCGTTCTAGGTCGAAGGGACGATGGGCTGACTCGAGATGAGGCACTCGCGCATGCACGCATGATCGTAAACGCGACGGATTTGCCGGTATCGGCGGATTTGGAGAGAGGATTCGGCGATGCGCCGGAGACCGTCGCCGAAACCATCCGGTTCGCAGCCGACGCCGGTTTGGTCGGATGCACGATTGAGGATACGACCGGCAATCAAGACAAGCCTCTGTACGATTTCAGCCTCGCGGTTGAACGAATTGCTGCTGCCGCAGAGGCGGCCCGTGGCCTGAGTTTTCCCTTTATTATGACGGCGAGGGCTCACAATCTCGTGTACGCCAACCCGAGCCTCGACGAGACCATCAAACGCCTTCAGGCTTTTGAACGAGCCGGAGCCGACGTGCTTTTCGCGCCCGGCATTCCTAATATCAACGCGGTGCGCGTTGTCTGTAGCGCACTATCCAAACCAGTGAATTTTATGGTTGGCATCAAAGGAAGATCCTTTTCGGTCTCGGAACTCGGCGCCGCGGGCGTGAAGCGCATCAGCCTGGCCACCTCGCTTTATCGAGCAGCAATGAGCGGCTTTCTTGAGGCTGCCTCCGAGGTGAAGAACTCAGGCCAGTTTCTTTTTGTCGAGCGCTGCGTGAGTACGCAGGAACTGTTAAGCATGATGGGAATCTGACTCAACACCGCACTTGCCAGGTGCGTGATGGAGAGGCCGCGCGCTTTCCAGCAATCTGACGCGCATAGCGGTCGTTTTTGACAGACCTTGAGGCTTGCAAGGCCTTGGTTTTGGTGGGCGGCGCAAGCGTCTCAAAACTTACCCATTCTGAAACGGGGAAGTTGTTCGGCCTGGTCGCAAGCGACGCGAGGGGGCCGGAGTGTCCTGCCTCAGCTGAAAATGGAGAGTCCTCCCGTTAAGATAGCTAGAACGGAGAGGGCTCATGAGCAACGAGCGCAAGCATCATACCCCCGAGGAGAAGGTGACCATTCTCCGCCGGCATCTGG
>Ga0335085_10001402_pt1 | contig 51924 bp, 46 predicted proteins | sample Lox_Sample_45_FD_206712 | JGI IMG/M metagenome (GOLD analysis project Ga0335085, IMG submission 206712) | Soil microbial communities from Loxahatchee National Wildlife Refuge, Florida, United States - Lox_Sample_4.5 | ecosystem: Environmental > Terrestrial > Soil > Wetlands | place: USA... | reverse complement strand
TCAGAATAATAGCCGGGCGGGGGTTTGGACTAACGCAGATGCTGCAAATCCATGCTGGTCGACGTTCCGACGAGCGACCGTGGATCCGGTGAAGGTGCTGTGCGAGGAGTGAGGGGGGTCCAATCCTCCAGAGGGCTCAATAAATCGCGAGAGAAGTGGTAGCGTTCAATTCGCTCTGTGGCGCCGGGGTGTACAATTTTTCGCACTCGGGAGAGAACGCAATCTGTTGGGGCGTAAACAAGTCGTTCACGAGGAAGGGATGAAGAAAAATCTGGTGTCCGCTTTTGTACTCCTACTGGTCTGTCTGGTTTCCACCTTTTGTTTCGCCCAACAAGCGCAGTCCACCAAACCTAATGCTTCGCGCAAGCAAACGACAACACCCCCATCCATAGAAAAACCTGCAGAAACCACTCCCAAGCCGGAAGCACCCGCAGAGCAGAAACCTGCAATCCACGAACCTCCGCCCGACAAGGATAGGGAGAGGGACAAGGAAGAGCACTACGACATGACGGAAGTGCCGCCGGTCGTAACGCATCACCAGATCACCGTCGACGGCAAGGCGCTCAAGTACACGGCCACAGCCGGACGGCTGCCAATCAAGCGCGGTGACGGGAAGATCGAGGCAGAGATGTTCTACGTCGCGTACACGCTCGATGGGCAAGATGCCGCAAAGCGGCCGCTGACGTTCGCATTCAACGGCGGCCCCGGATCGGCGTCAATCTGGCTGCACATGGGCGCGCTTGGTCCGCGAAAAGTCGTGCTGAAGCCGGATGGATTCATGCCACCATCGCCGTACCGGATCGAGGACAATCCCTACACCTTGCTCGACAAGAGCGATCTTGTCTTGATCGATGCCATCGGCACAGGTTTCAGCCGCGCCGCTGACCAGGAGATGTTCAAGAAATTCTGGGGTGTGAAAGGCGACATTGAAGCCTTCAGCGAATTCATACGGCTGTACATCAGCCGCAACGAACGCTGGTCCTCGCCGCTGTTCATTCTCGGTGAAAGCTATGGCACGACCCGGGCAGCCGGGATCGCTGGGTATCTGGCCGATCGCGGCATTTCATTTAATGGCATCACGCTGCTGTCGACTGTTTTGAATTTCCAGACTCTTGAAGATAATTTCACGAACGACCAGCCTTACACTTTTCTGATCCCGTCGTTCACCATGATCGCAGGCTATCACCACAAACTGGCCGCCGATCTTGCGCAGGATATGAACCGCGCGCGTCAGCAGGCCGAGCAATGGGCCTCCACGGACTACGAACGGGCGCTCGACAAGGGAGACGCGCTCACACCGCAGGAACGCCAGAACGTGATCGATCAACTCGCGCATTACACGGGCTTGACCAAGGAGGTGATCGATGAAGCAAATCTGCGCATCGACGTGGCAAAGTTCACGCACTATCTGCTGATCGATCAGAAGCTTCGAGTGGGGCGGCTCGACGGACGCTATACCGGTCCCGATCCCAACGGATTGCTGGACACGCCGTTCTACGATCCCACGGGGTCCGCGACCCAGCCACCGTTTACATCGGTATTCAACAACTATCTGCGCACCGAACTGGGATACAAGGTCGATATGCCATACAACGTGCGTGCGCCAAGAGGCGGTCCGGGCGGGGATACGTGGGACTGGGGATCGGCGATTCAGGGTTACCCGGATACGGCTTCTGCGATGCGGCAAGCGATCGTGAAGAATCCGTATCTGAAGATCCTGGTGATGGAAGGGTATTACGACCTGGCGACTCCGTACTACGCGGCGAACTACACCGTCGATCACCTCAACCTTCCACAGAAATATCGCGACAACATTTCTTTTGCGACCTACGATGCCGGACACATGGTGTATTTGCCGACGGATGGCCTGAAGAAAATGAAGGCGGATCAGGCGGCATTTATGGAGAAGGCGTCGGGCCAGCAGTAACGAGCGTTCTCCGCGGCAACTTTCAGGGCCCAGTCAAAAAGCCTCACCGCTGAGAACGCAAAGTGGCTACTCAGGAGAGTCCGGATGGAATACAAGCAATGTTGTAAATGGGCGGTTGCATCTATCCTGTTGCTTTCGAGCATGGCGGCACTCGCAGATGACGCCTGCGATCATCTCAGCACAGCTAAAATCCCGAACACGACGATCACACTCGCGCAGCAGGTGGCCGCTGGCGAGTTCAAGGGGCCGCCTGCGCCATTCAGCGGTGTCGACATCACTCCGTTGTACAAGAGTCTGCCGGCGTTCTGCCGGGTGCTGGCCGAGGCGAAGCCGACTTCAGATTCGGACATCAAGATCGAAGTCTGGCTGCCGGCTTCGGGTTGGAATGGCAAACTGCAAGGCATTGGCAACGGCGGCTTCGCAGGGCTCATCGATAGCATGCAACTCGCCATGGCTGTGAAGGCAGGATATGCGGCAACGGCAACGGACACGGGACACACAGGTTCGCCGATCGACGCGGCCTGGGCGATTGGTCATCCCGAGAAAGTTGCGGATTTCGGCCACCGAGGCATTCATGAGATGACGCGAGTCGCGAAAGCCCTGGTGCAGAGTTACTACGGAAAGGCACAGCTGCGATCGTTCTTCGCCGGATGTTCTGACGGAGGACGTGAGGCACTGATGGAAGCGCAACGGTATCCGGAGGACTACGACGGTATCCTGGCGGGTGCCCCGGCGAATAATTGGACTCCGTTATTGGCGACGGCGGCATATGACACGCAGGCGCTGACGCTGGATCCCGCCAGTTTTATTCCCCCGGCGAAGATTCCTACGATCGCAGCGGCTGTGAATGCAGCGTGCGACGAAGGCGATGGAGTGCGCGATGGGATCCTGAACGATCCCCGAACGTGCCACTTCGATCCATCCACGATTCAGTGCAAGGCGGAAGATTCTGACAAATGCCTGACTGCGGCGCAGGTCACAGCGCTGAAGAAGCTTTATCAGGGCACACTCGATTCCAGGGGACAGGTAGTGTTCCCTGGATATTTGCCCGGAGCCGAAGACGGTCCGGGCGGTTGGGGATTATGGATCACGGGCCCGGCCCCGGCGAAGAGCCTGATGTCGTTTTTCGGGAACGGATTCTTCTCGGGATTTGTTTACGAGAAGGCTGATTGGGACTACAAAACCTTCAAGGTCGATCCAGATCTGAAGGCTGCGAACGAAAAGACCGCGCAGGCATTGAACGCGACCGATCCGGATTTGAAGCCATTCAAGGCCCGCGGCGGAAAGCTGATTCTGTATCACGGATGGAACGACCCCGCGATCACGGCGCTTAATACCATCAACTACTACGACAGCATGATCAATAAGATGGGGCAGAAGAATGTGGACTCGTTCGTGCGCCTCTACATGGCGCCAGGCATGCAGCACTGTGGCGGAGGTCCGGGGGCGGACTCCTTTGGAGCGGTGGGGGATTTGAATTTCACCGATCCGCAACGTAGTGTCGATGCGGCGCTAGAGCAGTGGGTAGAGAAGGGGACTGCACCGGGAACGATTATCGCTTCAAAATTCGAGGGCGAAGATCGCACGAAGTCCAAGATGACGCGGCCGTTGTGCGCGTATCCGCAGGCAGCGAAGTATAAGGGTAGCAGTGACACGAATGACGCCGCGAACTTTTCGTGTCAGAAGTAACAGCAACGGCATCAACCACAAAGGACACTAAGGTACACGAAGGGGCTTCGATTTCCTTCGTGTACTTTGTGGTTAATAGTGTTAGCGGCTGTATTGATTCTTCTTCTTATCTTGGTGGCGCTCAATGCCGAGTTGAATCAGACGATCGATAAGGTCCGGGTATTCCAATCCTGATGCACCCCACAGCTTCGGGTACATGCTGATCGCGGTAAAGCCCGGCATCGTATTGATCTCGTTGAGATAAATCTTCCGCGTCGTTGGGTCCATCAGGAAATCGACGCGCGCCAGGCCCGAGCAGTCCACGGCTTTGAATGCTTTGACCGCCAGTTCCTGCACTTTCTTCGTTTCGACTTTCGAAAGCTTCGCCGGGATGATCAGCTTCGAGCCTTCCTCGAGATACTTGGCGTCGTAATCGTAAAACTCTTTTATCGGGACAATTTCACCCGGGACGGATGCCTGCGCGTCGTCATTGCCGAGGACAGAGCACTCGATCTCTCGCGCTTTCTCTTTGTTGCCGCCAACGCCTTGCTCAATCACGATCTTGCGATCGAACTTCGCGGCTTCGTCGATGGCCGGGCCAAGTTCCTTCCTATTGTGAGCTTTGCTAATACCAACGGAAGATCCCAGATTCGCGGGCTTCACGAACACGGGATATTTCAGTTTGCCAACGCGTTTTTCGATTTGCTTTGGATCTCTTTCCCAATCGCCGCGGAGAATTGTGATGTGCTTGACGATGGGAAGTCCCGCGGCGATAAACAACGACTTCATGATGTCTTTGTCCATGCCTGCGGCGGAGCCCAGAACGCCGGCACCCACGTAAGGGATGTCGGCGAGTTCCAGCAGGCCCTGGATGGTGCCGTCTTCACCGAACGTGCCGTGGAGTACGGGGAAGATGACGTCGACATTGATAGCGCGGTCGGACGCGCGCCGCATGGGAGAAGCATCAGTCTGAAACGGCACCAATCCCGTTTGGCGATGCACAGGCTCGGGAGGAACCACAACAGCCTCACCCCGTGCGAGAACGGCGGCCGGCTCGGTGATCTCAGGATCTCCGGCGCGAAGCTGGCGCGGCTCAAGAACCAGCTTGCCGGTCAGGAGATTTTCAGCGTGTTCGGCCGTGAGCCAGCGGCCATCTTTCGTGATGCCGATGGGCACGACTTCATACTTATCTTTATCGATTGCGTTGAGAACAGAAGCCGCCGACAGCAGCGAGACTTCGTGTTCGCCGCTGCGCCCGCCAAAAAGAACCCCAACTCGAATTTTTTGCATGACTATTCAGTGTGGACGGAGAGGCTGTTGTGCGTCAATCGTAGGTGGGATCACTCTGTGACCCTGTGTTCTCCGTGGTGAGATCGAACCCTTCACCAGAGAGGACACTGAGGGCCACAAGAATCACAGGATTTTCTTTCCGAAGGCCGAGAGCGCCAACTCCACAGCCAGGTCTGCGGTCTGATTGTGCTCATCGATCACAGGATTCACTTCGACGATTTCGAAGCTGAGCATGCGGCCATGATCGGCGATGATCTCCATCGCGAGGTGGGCCTCGCGATAAGTGGCTCCTCCACGCACTGGAGTGCCCACGCCCGGAGCATCTTCGGGATCGACCCAGTCCATGTCGAGTGAAATGTGATAGCCGGCAGTGCCGCGTCCGGCGATGCGGAGAGCTTCTTCCATCACGGTGCGCATTCCGCGCTCATCGATGTCGCGCATGGTGAAGACGCCGATTCCGGCCTTGCGGACATTCTCCTTCTCGACGGCGTCGATGTCGCGTACCCCAACTAATACGCAATTTTCCGATTTCACCTTCGGGGAAAAGTCATAGATGTTAGCGAGATCCCCCGGCCACAGTCCCATCAGAGCGGCCAGCGGCATACCATGAACGTTGCCGCTAGGAGATGACTCGGGGGTGTTGATGTCGGTATGAGCGTCGATCCAGATCAGGCCGATTCTCTGGTTCTGACGACGATAGAATTCGGCGACTCCCGAGACGGTTCCGGCAGCCATGGAGTGGTCTCCCCCGAGTGCCAGGGGTACTTTTCCAGCCTCGAGCGTCTTGAACACCAGCTCCGCGTGCTTGGTGCACGTTGCCGTGATTTCCTTCAGGTACTTCGCGTTGGCTGCGCCTTCCTTCTTCTGTTCCGGAATCGCCACGGGAACGTTGCCACCATCTTCCACCTGGTGGCCCAGTGCTTCCAGGCGAGCTTCGAGACCCGCGACGCGAACCGCCGATGGCCCCATGTCGACACCGCGACGCGATTGACCCAGGTCGAGAGGTACTCCAATCACGCGGATATTTCTTCCTGTGGTGTTGGTGGCAGTGGCGCTCGTCATCATCATGAGTTCTTGCTATTTCCCCAGTCCATCGGGCAGTCCTTTATAGTACCGGAATCCTTCTACGGGCTTTCCATCTTTCATTCTGATCCGCTTGCGGGCATCGTCCTTCATCTGTTTTATTTCAGTATCTGAGGGGTTCGCTTTGTAATTGTTCCATCCGGGCCCGTACTGGCTCAGGTACTTGGAAAACGCGTTCACTTTCTTGTCTGCGAACGCGCTGATATCAACCCAGGTGTTCTCGTCTTCGTGATCGTAATCGTTGTAGAAGAGGTACTCAGGAATCATGTATTCGTGGAGTCCCTCCTGCGTAATCTGACCTTCGAAGAGGAGACGCCACATGGCGGCACGGGCGGCATCGGCAGCAAGATAGGATGCGGCACGGTGGTCGGATTTATGCCAGCGCTGATAGTTCTTCCCGGGATCCCACGCCATGAGCACCGTCGGCCGAAGTTTGCGAATCCAGCGCACCAGGTTTTCCACGACTGCCTTACGGTCTTCGAACTCGAGCAGGCCGTCGTCATATCCGAGATTTATGTAATGTTCGGCCGGGATGCCTAACTCGAAGAGGGCGGCGAGTTCCTCTTTGCGGCGAATCTCAGCCAACTGCGTGCGCGACAGGTTCGGATCCTGCGTGCCGACATTCCCGGTGGTGAGTGTAACGATGTAAACCTGATTGCCGTGAGCCTGGAACATGGCCAGCGTTCCGTGGCAATTGGCGTCATCATCGGCATGAGCGCCGATCAGCATGATGATTTTGCCAGTCCACTTCTCGACCGGTGTGTCTGGAACGGCCGACGGTTGCTGTGCAACGGCCAGTAAGGCAAGAAACAGGAATGAAACGAAAGAGAGCGCATTCTTCATGGAAGCCCCTCTCCAACGGCCATGAACGGAATTCTATGGGTACAGGCGGTGCAGCATTCTCGGGAACGGAATCGTTTCGCGCACGTGCTCGAGGCCACAGATCCACGCTACGGCCCGTTCGATGCCCATCCCGAATCCTCCGTGGGGGACGCTCCCGAATTTGCGCAGATCCAGATACCACTTGAAGGCCGACTCCGGCAGTCCGTGCTCGTGAATGCGCTGCAACAGTAGTTCGTGGGACGCCATGCGCTGCGAACCACCGATGATCTCACCGTAGCCTTCCGGGGCCAGCACGTCGACACAAAGGGCGAGTTCCGAACGCTGAGGATCAGGCTCCATGTAGAACGCCTTCACTTTTGCGGGATAACGATGCACCATCACGGGCTTGTCGAACTGAGCGGACAGGTATGTCTCATCGGGAGACCCGAGATCACCGCCCCATTCGAACTTTGATTCGAGTGAACCCTTGGCGTGTCCTTCCTGCAGGTTCTTGACGGCGTCGTCATAGCTGATTCGCGGGAAGGGCGGTTCGATCTTTTCCAGTTTGGAAATGTCGCGGCCGGTGGTTTGAAGATCCGTTCTGCGCCGCTCCAGGCATCGCTTCACGATGAAACTGATGAGACCCTCGGCCAATTCCATCACGTCATCCAAGGTCGCATAGGCGACTTCGGGTTCAACCATCCAGAATTCGGTGAGGTGACGGCGCGTTTTCGACTTTTCGGCGCGGAATGTCGGGCCGAAAGAATAGACCTTGCCGAGGGCCATCGCGGTGGCCTCGACGTAGAGTTGCCCCGACTGAGTCAGAAACGCTTGATCGTCGAAATAGTCAACAGGGAAGAGGGTCGTCGTGCCTTCGCAGGCCGCGGGAGTAATGATGGGTGGATCAGTCAAAGTGAAACCGCGATCGTCAAAGAAATCTCGCGCGGCTTTAATGATCTCGGCGCGTACGCGGAGAATCGCCGCCTGGCGCTGCGATCGCACCCAGAGATGGCGGTGCTCCATCAGGAAATCGGTGCCGTGTTCTTTGGGGGTGATGGGATAGGGATCGGTTTCGGGTACCCGCTGCAGGACCTGTACGTTGGCGACGTCGAGTTCGTAGCCCCCCGCTGCGCGCTTGTCGGCGCGAACCTTGCCCTCAACGATGACGCTGGACTCCTGAGTCAGGGTCTTGACTGCGTCGAATACTTCCGGGGTCACTGCGTTCTTGGGAACAACGCCTTGAATAATTCCGGAGCCGTCGCGAAATTGAGGAAACAGCAACTTCCCGCTTTCGCGCAGATTGTAGAGCCAGCCGCGAATGGTGACGCTTTGGCCTTCGTGCTTACCGATTTCTGAAATTGTGCTTACAGGTGAAGACATGATGAATTTTTGTAATTGGGTAATCTTGCAATTTGAACACAATCCCGGTTGCCAAACTCCCCGAGTACTAAATGCCGTCCAGTTTGTCGAAGGTTTCCGTCAGCTTCTCCAGCGAATTTACCTTTTCGTCTTCTGCAACTTCCAGCAGCAGGGGAGGAACCTGGGGTGCGGTTCGCAGCAAATCAATCGCTTCTTTCCAGTCAATCGTTCCCGTACCAGGCCAAAGGTGTGAATCTTTCAGCTTATCGTTGTCGTGCACATGAGTGGAGCAAATGTGGGCGCGAAGAATTTCAAACGCCTCGGCCACGGAACTCATCATGTTCGCGTGACCGAAGTCGAAGCAGACTCCCACATCGTCGAAGTGTGCGTGATGAATCATTTCCACCAGATGATCGGGAGTCGAGAGTTCGTTGGGAATGTTTTCCAGCAGGATGCGAACACCCAGCGGTTTCGCGAAGGCCCTGAGGTGCTCGATTGAGGTCATGGCCGCTTCGAATTTCTTCTCGTCAAAACTCTCGTTAGGCGTGCCCAGATGCTGCACTAGAAAGCGGAAGGGAATTTGCTCGGCAATTTCCAGGGCCCGTTTGATTTCATCCATGGCTTCGACTCGGCCCGCACGATCGGTGGATGCAATGTTCACAGGCGGAGCCCCGGCGCGGCCCCACTCGTAATCCGCATAAAGAGGCGAGTGTACGGAGTTCAGCGGAACGCCGCTGCCGCGGAACCACTCGGCGATCTCCTTCACATGCTGTTTGCGGTTGGCATAGTCGATGTGCTGGCGCGCGGCGAAGATCTCCATCGTCTGCACGCCCCTGCGTGCGAGTCCGTCGAGAATGCCCGGGTGCAGGCGTTCCTTCACGAATAAGTAGGTTGAGACGGCTTTCTGCATATTAAGAATCAGATCTCAGATCGCAGACTTCAAATTGCAAATTGAAGAGGATCGGCCTTCGCTTCAATCTTCAATCTTCAATCTGAAATCTGCAATGACTTTCAGTATCCCACTGCCTTCCCATTACTGTTGCGCCCGTCCGTAGCCCCAAGCCGTTCCCCGGTCTTTTCGTCGATCGCGATGCACTCGGCGTCACTCCAGTAGGGGGAATAATCGTCACCACTGCCCAAACCGACTTGAACGTTGTATCCCATTTTTCGCAACGTGTTCAACGCGTCCGGGGAGAACCACTTTTCGACATTCACGACATCGGGCAACCACTGATGGTGGAAACGTGGCGCATTCACCGCCTCCTGAATGTTCATTCCGTAATCCACGACGCCCATCAGCACATTGGCTACAGTCGTAATGATTTTGGAGCTGCCCGGGGAACCCAGCACCATCACGGTTTTCCCGTTGTGCACGACGATGGTGGGGGTCATCGAAGAGAGCGGCCTCTTGCGCGGACCAATGGCATTGGCGGCGCCCTGAATCAGACCGTCAGCATTCGGGACGCCGGGTTTGGCGGAAAAGTCATCCATCTCATCGTTGAGCAGGAAACCCAGCCCATCGGCGGTCACGCGAGATCCGAACCAGTCATTGATGGTGGTGGTGACGGCGACTGCGTTCCCCTCCGCATCAACCACGGAGTAGTGCGTCGTATGATTCGACTCAGGCGACGCATTGGTCGGTGGATGGGCAGCGGCATACTGCTCCAACTCGCTGAAAACTGCAGGCCGCTGAAGCTCCTTGCTCGGACTAGCGTGCTGCGGATCGATCGTTTCGCGCCACGCGGCGGCGTATCGTTTGTCCAGCAGTTGTGCCACCGGAATCCTGGAGAAATCGGGATCACCCATAAACTCTGCGCGATCGAAGAATGCGCGCCGGAACGCCTCCACGGTGAAATGCACCGATTCGGCCGACCGGCTTTCCATCTTGGCAAGCGCGTAGCCTTCGAGCATATTGAGTGATTCAAGCAGCACAGTGCCGCCCGAAGATGGTGGAGGTGCGCTGATTACTTCATATCCTCGATAGATTCCGCGGACCGGCTCACGCTCCTTGACCTCGTAGTGAGCGAGGTCGTCGGCTGTGATCAACCCGCCGCCTTTCTGTACGGCTGCCGCTAGTTCCCGCGCCAGAGCGCCGTGATAGAAGTCGTCAGGTTGCGCAGCGATCCGCTCGAGCGTTCCCGCCAAATCGGGCTGCCGGAATATCTCTCCCGGCTTGTAATAGTCACCATTCCGCTGGAAAACGCGACGTGACTCGGGATACTGCGCGAGGTAACGATCGTGAAAATCCTCGGCCTCGCCCCAGGTAAGGGCGTAGCCGTCGCGCGCGAGTTCAATCGCAGGTGCCATCACCTGCTTCAACGTGAGCTTTCCGTATTTCTGTTCGGCGTAGACCATGCCGGCGACGGATCCCGGCACTCCGATCGACTTGTATCCAAACTCGCTCGCCCCATCGACGACATTGCCTTGCGCGTCGAGGTACATATCTCGCGAGGCCGCCTCCGGTGCCTTCTCGCGATAATCGAGGAAGTGAGTCTTGCCGTCCGCCATGCGGATCAGCATGAATCCGCCTCCGCCGATGTTTCCTGCCGGAGGATGTACGACCGCGAGCGCAAAACCGGTGGCGACCGCTGCGTCGACCGCATTCCCCCCGGCTTGCAGGATTTCGACTCCTACCTGGGAGGCCAAGGCATGGACGGTAACCACCATCGCATGCCGTGCATGCACTGGCTGGGTTGAAGCCTGGGAAAGCAGCGTGAAGTTCGCCAGCAAGCCCAGAATCAGTAATTTGCGCGGAAATTCCATGCGTAGAGGACGCCAAGCAAACGACGAGACTCTTGAGGCTAGCCGAGCCACGCGGGCGGAGTCAAATGCATTGACTGACCCTTCTGCAATTCGAATGACAGGGCATGGATCCCTGGTCGGGTCAGGAGTGGATCTGGTGGGAATCAAGCCACTGTTGGGCGTCGGAAGTATTGCGAAATACACGGCTGGCTCGAAAGTATCGTCCGGACAGGACCTCAAACATCCGCATCATCCCGAACATGGTGACGTTGCTGGCGATGATGGCGCAAAGTCCCAAACGAACATTTTGGCTGACCTTTGCTACCTCTGTCACGACCGATCCCAGTTCGCCGACTTCCGGAAACCCTTCCGCACGGTCTACGTCCAGCAGCACATCCAGATCCCCAACACACATCGGATCCGTACTCAGGGTTCGAAAATGATCGATGACTTCTGCCAGTGTCATTGGCCCACTGCAGATGGTGTGTATCAACTTTCGGACCGGGTCGATGCTATACGTCACGGGCACAACTTACTCCAATCTGATCCCGTTGCGACTTCGGCACGCTCATTGTACTGCGCCGCTTCCGCTGAGCCGGCGAAGCAGAAGGATACGTTACGAATACCGGAAGGATCGACATGATCGAATCACCGATCGATGAGTTTGAGCAGGTATTCCTTTATCGTCCGCCACTCTCAGTCCTTGACAAGGAAAATAGAGGACTGCAGGGTGGTGCCGTGCAGTCCCGTTGCTGCATAGGGCGACGCTAAACCAGTTGCTTGATTACCGTCACTTTGCTGTAGGCCACGCGGAACCCCAGCCGTTCTGCATTGCGTTGGGAGATGGTGCCGCCCTGGGTGACGACCACCGCGTATTCGCAGCCGGCTTCGCTTGCCGCTGCCATGCGAGCCCGCAGCAGCGCAGTCTGAAATCCTCGACCACGATATTCCGCTAACGTTCCCGCTCCGCAAAGAGCAAACACTTTGTGCTCAGGGATCACAAGCCCAGTACCGCACGCTACGGGCTTGCCGTCCATGGTTGCCAGGAAGGCGCGAGACTCCTTCATCTGATACAGAGGTGCAACGAGTCCTCTGAACGCTTCCGGCGCGCCGTCTGGAAAGAAAGCGGTCTCAACGATCGATCCGGTCACGGCAGCCTCTTCGGCATGGGAACGCCGAACCTGGCACGCTGCCGGGGGCGGAGGGAACTCCTCGTGCCGATTTAGTTTGCGATACAAGACGTTGTTGAGTTCGGCGATGGCATAACCTCGCTGGTTGAAGATTTCGAAGACTTCGGGGCGATGAAGCGGGGTGAGATCGACCTGGGATGGAGCCTTGTGTTCGCGATAAAACTGCTCGATGCGGTCGAGGTCGTCTTTGCTAAACGGGCGATCCAGTCCAGTTCCAGTGGCTCGGCCGATCGGTGAGCCGAGCCCTGCGAATACCATGTGGCCGCCACAAACTTCTTCCTCTGCAGCACCGATTTCGGGTCGGGTCCGCATGAAAACCCTGGCGTAATGCACCTGCGGCATTTCCTCGCACGATTCCAGACGGCGCGCAAGCGCCTGATCCACGAATTGCATTGGTAGAGTCCTTTCTGAGGTTCGATGTTGTCAGGAAACAACGGCGCACACAGATGCGCCACGGCTCAGGTGATGCCACGCGCGGGATTAAAGAACGGCGGTCATAGGCAGGCAGTCAGGTTAGCGCAGGGCCAGGGATCTGCGCAAGCGAAAGGTTGAAGTCCGTGTTGGGCACACGACTTCGTGGGAACGCCGACCACGTTATCGATGAAGCATGGGATCCTGAGACGGCCGACCCCAGTTCCACGAAGACAAACCGCCATCCGAGGTCCGACGCCGGCGTCTGCCCGCCTGTATCTAAACTTGCTGGCGCGCTTCGCCCAGCGAGACCGTCACGTCCAATTTCTTCTTGCCGCGATAGATCGTTACTTTCACAGTGTCACCCGCACGATGATTATTCATCATCTGGGTGAGGTCCTGCTGATCTTCGACCTTCTGGTCGTCAATGGCGACGATCAAATCGCCGCCTAGCATGATCGGGATGTTGCCAAGATAAGCCCGCTCAGTCCCAGCTCTTAGTCCTGCCTCGTCGGCCGAGCCGCCAGGTACTACCCCAATGATCAATAGTCCGTAGTCCACGGGCAGGCCGATTTCATCAGCAAGTTCTGGACTGATCGGTACTGTCCGCACGCCGAGCGCAGGGCGACGCACGCGGCCAAGTGTCATCAGATCATTCAGCACCGCTTTGGCGGTATTGATCGGAATGGCGAAACCGATTCCGGCACTCTGATTTGCATTCGCCAGAATCATCGTATTGATGCCGATGACCTCGCCATGCCAGTTCATTAGCGGACCGCCCGAGTTACCGGGGTTGATGGCGGCATCGGTCTGAATCGCTTCGTCAATCATTGCGCCGTTCGGCTCGCGTACCGGACGAATTGAACTCACGATTCCCCGAGTCATCGTTCCCGACAGTCCAAATGGATTTCCAATGGCGTAGACCTTCTGCCCCACCTGCAAGTTACGCGAATCACCAAGAACCGCCGGAACCAGGTCCGGTGCCTTGATCTGAATTACCGCAAGGTCGTGCGGCGGATCGGTCCCCACCACCGTCGCCTTATATTTCTTCCGGTTGTGCATTGTGACTTCGACCTGCCGCGCATCGGCGATAACGTGATAGTTCGTGAGGATGTGCCCCTCTTTATCGATCACAAAGCCGGAGCCCTGACCTTCCTGTGGAACCAGACCGTAAAAGAAATCAAACGTCATCGCGCGCGAGGTGATGTTTACGACTGAGGGGATGTTTTTTTTGTAGACGGAGATATTGTTTTGCTCTTCCCCGTCGAGCGGTTCTCCTGGCGCTGCCTCGGTGATTTCCACGCGATCCGGGTGCGAAAGCCAACTGGATGTCCGTGGTTCACCAGCGGAGTTCGATCGCCAGGTCGTGAAGTAGAAGAATCCGAACGCAATCGCCACTGCAAAGATCAAAGGCCGTACGAATTTCATAGCTCGACCACCCGTTCTTGACTTGTCCAAGAGTACCCAGGCTCGACCGATCCTAATTCCGGTTTCCAAGACTCATACGATGTCTGGGAGAAGAAATGTTCCCGGATAATTCTAAACAATATCGGGCCATTCCATCATCACGGCACAGCCTCGAATGGACCAGTCATGCTAGGTCGCCGATTTTCGCGTCGTCCCCCCATCTGCACGCAGCTTTTCCCACACTTGTTGAACTTGCCGGTGCATTGCTTCGAGAGTGCCCGAATTGTCGATTACGTAGTGGGCGGCCTTAACCTTCTCCGAATCCGGAAGCTGGGCCGCCATGCGCCGGGCGACCTCTTTACGTGCCGACTCGAGATCAATCTTCTGACGAACAGCGAAACGGGCCGCGCGCGGCTCCGGATCGCAAGTGACCACGATCAGTCGGTCGAAATGACTTGCAGCCCCGGCCTCGAGGATCAAAGCCGCCTCAACAATCGCTACGCCCCGCGGATCCTCGATACTAACGGCATCCATCCATTCATCCTGCCGGCGAATCACCGCGGGATGGACGATACGATTGAGTTCGTCAATTCGGTCGTTGCGTGAAGTAGTTTCTGTGCCAAAGGCCGCTTCCGCGAGCTTTGAGCGGTTTATCGATCGGTCTGGATTCAGAATTCCCGGGCCGAAGTGCCTTACGACTTCGCCATAGACGGCTTGACCGGATTCCATCAGAGAATGTGCGATCTTGTCGGCCTGCACCAGATGGGCGCCGAGTGCCACAAACATCTCACCGACGACGGATTTCCCGGCCGCGATCCCCCCAGTCAACCCCACCTTCAGCATTCACGCTCCAGGAAACTGGAAATGCCTTTCTAGGCTCTCGTCAACTCTGCCACACGGGTGCCTCGTCGCATCTTCGCGGCTTTCAGGGTGTTGTACATCAGCATCGCGATGGTCAACGGGCCTACTCCCCCAGGGACGGGTGTGAGAGCGCCTGCCACTTCCGCCACTTCTGGATGAACGTCGCCTATCAACGTCGACCCCTTCTTGCGGAAGGTTTCTTCACGTTTGGCATTGCCGGCAAAGAAACGCTGAAAGTCTGCGGGATCTGTCACCGTGTTCATCCCGACATCAATAACTGTAGCTCCTGGTTTTACGAAGTCGCGCGTAATCATCCCGGCGCGACCGATGGCAGCTACCAGAATGTCAGCGCGGCGGCAAACGCCCGGCAGGTCATGTGTCTTCGAGTGGCATATCGTTACCGTGGCGTTCGCATTGGTGAGCAGCATTGCAGCTGGTTTGCCGACGATATCGCTGCGGCCGACCACCACCGCTTCCATGCCAGCTATCGGGATGTTGCTGCGTTTCAAAATCTCAATGACGCCGGCGGGTGTGCACGGCACCAATCCTGGGCGCTGGGTCGAAAGGAAACCTACGTTCATGGGATGGAAACCGTCGACATCCTTCGCCGGATCGACCGCCAGCAGTACCTTTTTGGAGTCGACCTGCGATGGCAGTGGGAGCTGAACAAGGATACCGTCAATCTCGTCGCGCCGATTGAGGTCATCGATCAGCGCAAGTAATTCCGCGGTGGTCGCAGATTCGGCGGGTGTCAGTTTCTCGCTGTAGAGGCCGACTTCCTCGCACGCTTTAACCTTCCCCCGGACGTAGATCTCAGAGGCTGGATTGTGCCCGACCAGGACTACTGCCAGTCCCGGACGAAATCCAGTCGCAGACAGGGATCTGACTTCGGTCGCGGCCTCACTGCGAATGTCTTGCGCGATTCTGGTTCCATCGAGGATGAGAGCAGGCATAAGTGTAAGTAAATCTTACACCGATGGTGATCTCGGCTCCGTCTCCTTGTGAGCGTAGTCACAGGGTTGCCTCAGTTTCCTGTCGTACAATTGGCCCGTCATGATTGCCAAAGACCTACTGGAAATGCTGGTTTGCCCGGCGTGCAAGCAGGCCCTCGAATATCGTCAGAGCCCCGAAAGTTTGAAATGCACCCAATGTCATCGGGTCTACGCGGTGAAGGACGATATTCCCATCATGCTGATTGATGAAGCAAAGATCGAGGCCTAGAACGAAGACCGCCGATTTTCGGAGCAGACCTGTATTTTTGGGAAAGGAAGGTTCAGGCGTGTCCGCGCAATACTTTTGCTGTACCCAGTGTCATAAGAAAGTCCCGACCCACCAGAAGCTGTTCGACACTCTTTACGATTTCTCCAAAACGGCTCCGCAAGCCTGCACGATTTGCGGAGGAGTCCGCGACCTCCACGTCAACCTAGATTTTCAGCTGGGAGCCGGCGACGGAGATTTTAAGGTGGTTTCCGCGTTTCTCCCTGACAAACTGGAGTCCTGGCTAGGGGACGAAGCGCAAGAGGTGACGTTCTATCCTTTTCTGATCGTGCTGCAATCGAGCGAGGGCAAGCAGTTCTGCTGGATGCCTTATTGGCACGTCACCGGCAAAGAGGCCCGTTATGGGCAACACGCTATTTGCCTAGACACTACACAGTTCGATAGTTTGATGACGCAGGCGCACGAGAAGGTTTTGGAGCCGGTTTAGATCAGCGGGCGTGCGGTCCAACGCTTTTCTTGCCGGGCAAGATGGATCACGGATTTGAACTGTGCCGCATTCGGGGAATTAATTCCGGAGCGTCTTGCCGGTCTTGAGTGTGAACTGAATCCGCTCCTGAGTCTTGCGCTCACCGCAGAGCGACTTGAAGCCTTCCCGCTCCAGGTCGAGGATATATTGCTCGCTGACAGGCGTGCCTGGGGTGACGTTGCCGCCACACAATACTTCAGCAATCTTTCCGCCGAGTTTCACCTCGTAATCCGTAATGAAATCGCCCTGCCGCATGAGATGAACGCCCATCTTGAGAGCAGCCAGCAGACTTTCGCCTGGCGCTGGAATATCGGTGCGCGGCACCGGAGGCTCATATCCGGCACAGAGCAGTTCCAGTGCGCGCGCCTTCGCATCCGACAATACGCGGTCGCGATTCATCGAGATTCGATCCGAATCGGAGAGGAATCCGAGTGTGCGGGCCTCGTGCGCCGATGTCGCAACCTTGCCGGTGGCAATGGTTTCAAACGTCTTCTTCATCGCGTCCAACATTTCGACCGATCCCGCCAGAGCCTCGGGCGATGACTTGCCCCGCGACGCTGAAGCTGTGTCCACCGCACGCAGCAGCATCTCTTTGCAGCCTCCGCCACCCGGCAACAGGCCGACGCCCACCTCCACTAATCCCGTGTAGAGTTCGGCATGGGGCTGGCGCGCGGGCGCGTGCAAAGAGATCTCCGTGCCTCCGCCAAGGCAAAGCCCAAACGGAGCGGAAACGACCGGCTTGGGCGAAAACTTGATGGCCTGGGTCATTCCCTGGAACTGCCGGATGGCCAGGTCCACATCGTCCCACTCTTCCTCTTGAACGCTCAGCAATAGGAGCATGAGGTTCGCGCCGACCGAGAAATTTGTAGCGTCGTTCGTGATCACAAATGCGTCGAAATTGTCACCGGCACCGCCGGGCTTGAGCGCTTGTGTGATCAATCCCACGATATCGGTCCCGAGGGTGTTCATCTTGCTGTGAAATTCAATACAGGCCACTCCGTCGCCGAGATCCACGATCGATGCTCCGGAATTCTTCTTCACCACTCCGTTCGACTTCTTGGCGACACTCACCGACCAGACACCAGCAGGGACTTGAACAAGTGCCCAATTTTCCGCCGCCAAGTCCCAGAATTTGCGCCCAGAGGGAGACTTCGCGTCATCGGCATACCAGGCTTCTTGTCCCGATGCCAACCTCCTCTCGACATTCGGAGCAACGCGCTGCCCTTCCTTTTCCATGCGGGCGACCGTTGCTTTAATACCAGCCGCATCCCACAATTCGAACGGACCAAGCTCCCAGTTGAAGCCGAGTTTCATCGCACGGTCGATTTCCACAATCGAATCGGAGATCTCTGGCACGCGATTCGCAGAGTAGTTCCATAAGTCGCTCAGTGCTGCCCAAAGAAAGGATCCTGCCCTGTCAGATTTCTGCGGTGCGCTGCTTTCGAGCCCGAGCAGCATCCGCAGTCTGGCGCCTGTGTCTTCGACGTTCTTCGCCATATCAAGCGCGGGGAATTTCGGTTTCTGACGCGGATGATACTCGAGCGTCTTCCAGTCGAGCGCCAGGCGCTCGTCGTCCTTTCCTTCGCCGCTTTTTACCCTTTTGTAGAAGCCGCCTTTGGTCTTGTCTCCGAGCCACTTCTTCTGCAACATCTGGTGAAAGAACTCAGGCAGACGCAGATCACAGCGCTCGTCATGGACATTGGTCGTCATGTTCCCGACAACATGCCCCAAGATGTCCAGGCCGACTAAATCGATCGTGCGGAACGTGGCTGACTTGGGCCATCCCACCGCCTGTCCGGTAAGCGCATCCACTTCTTCGATCGTGAGCCCCATTTCCTGCATCAGGCGCATGACATTCAGCACGGAAAAAGTGCCGATGCGATTTCCGATGAAATTGGGCGTGTCTTTGGCGAGAACCACGCCCTTCCCGAGCCGCAGATCAGAAAAGCGAGAAATCGCCTCAATGCCGGCGGGATCAGCTTCGGGTGTTGGAATGATTTCCAGAAGTCGCATGTAGCGTGGAGGATTGAAAAAATGTGTACCGAACCATGCTCGCCGGAAGTCCTCCGAAAATCCCTCGGCGATCTTGCCTACCGGCAAGCCGCTAGTATTGGTAGTGACGATAGTTCCGGGTTTCCGGATCGCTTCGACCTTCTTCAGCAAACTACGTTTGATCTCGAGATTCTCAACCACCGCCTCGATGATCCAGTCCACATCCGCCAGTTTTTTCAGATCGTCTTCGAAATTGCCGACAGTCACTAATCGGGCTAGCGATGGTTCCATGAAGGCAGCGGGCTTGGACTTCTTTGCAGCGTCGAGTCCTGCTGCCGCCATGCGGTTACGCGTCGCACCATCGGCATCGGGCGGAACGATATCGAGCAGAAGGCAGGGAACCCCGGCGTTCGCGAAGTGCGCGGCGATGCGTGCGCCCATGGTGCCAGCTCCAAGAATGGCAACTCGGTGGATATGCTTCATGTTCAGGCCTCAATGGATGATTCCGATGTGACCACTTCGAAAATCGGGAGAGAGATAGGCGGACAAGAAAGATTGCTTCCGGTGGTTCGTGGATTGGGGTCCGTGCCGTGGCTATGGTAATTGCTCCGGGTGCAAGTTTTCCAGCGCTCCGGGTCGGAGTTCAGCGTGGGCTGTGACGTACTCCAAAGCCTTGCGCGCCACCTGCTTTTCTCCCTTGTATGCGAGCAGTTTCGGACCGTCTTCCAGTGGGACCCACACGGCGCGCACTACCTCGATGCGCATTGCCTCAGAGATGTTGTCAATAACTCCTGATTCATAGCGCAGCAAGTAGAAGGTGACGATCTTGAACACACGCTCACCATCGCTCCATGTACGTACGTACATGTACTTGATGTCGGCGAGCTTGTTGACCAGAATGGCGGAGATGCCCGTCTCTTCGCGTACCTCGCGAAGTGCTGCGTCCAGCGGCTTTTCGCCAGGATCGACGAGGCCCTTCGGAAGGCACAACACAGCTTTGCCTTTCGTGCGTCCCGAGCGCTGTGATGGGCGAGGAACAGTGGACTCGCCTCCAGCCGGCTCGATCGCGGCCATCCACCAAACCCCGTCTTTGTGCTGGAGGACCACTCCTCCGGCGGAAATCTCGCGCACCATACTGTTGGCAACTTAGCAGGAATACTGGAATTCCGTCATATTTCCTGCTGGATTTCCAGTAACTAATTACTTTCGAATGACTTACCGCAGATAGCACCGTCGTGCCCTTACAGCCCCCGACCCCATTGTGGCATCTTACATTGTAGTTGGGGGTTCCAGCGGTTCTGGCTGGTTCGCGCCAGAGATGTGGGGTTCGCCGTGAAAAGTCTCGACGGCACTAGTCTGGGGAAAATTATCCGTTCGGTGCAAGCCTTTGGCCGCGAATTTTCCCGCAAGCCCGCACCGATTGCCGCGCCCCGTATACCCGCCATCGGAGTTGCTTTGGGCGGAGGCTTCGCCCGCGGAATTGCTCACATCGGAGTCCTGAAAGTCCTCGAAGAGGAAAACATTCCAGTGCGTGTTATCGCGGGTACCAGTGTTGGTGCCTTAATTGGCGCCTGCTACTGCAGCGGACTCTCCGTCAGCGAGATGGAAGACGTTGCCCGCAACACTCGGTTCACGACCTTTGCGCGCTGGACTCTTTCCCGCTGCGGCTTCGCCTCGAACGACCGCATGATTTCGTTCCTCACGCGAACGTTGAAATGTAAAACCTTCGAAGATCTCCGGATTCCTCTGGGGATAACCGCTACCGATTTCAATACCGGCGAGGGAGTCGTCTTCCACTCCGGCTCGATCATTGATCCGGTCCGCGCCAGTTGCGCATATCCCGGGATGTTCCTGCCCGTACAGATTCGCGGGCGATACCTTGTCGATGGCATGCTGTCGCATCCAGTTCCATCGCGGCCGCTGCGCGAGATGGGCGCGGATCGCGTGATCGCCGTGCACTTAAAGGGTACTTGGTCCAATGGCGGCGCTCCGCGGCATCTGTTCGACGTCATCGGACAGTCTTTCGCCATCGCTCAGGACGCAATGTCTTCTCTGTGGCGCAGTGCGACGGACTTGATCGTCGAACCGGATGTGGCGGGATTCGCCTATGACGATTTCAAGCGCGCAAAAGATCTGATTAAAGTGGGCGAAATTGCCATGCGCAACGCCCTGCCGGAAGTCCGTAAGTGGATGGAAACCCCAGCGGCGTCGCCGTATCCGGCTGCAGAACGCCGCGGATCGCCTCACACGGCACCGATGCCCGCTGATTGAAATCCAACCGATGCCTCGATCCGTCTCATGGGGAAACAAGGAATCCATTCGCTGTAATCATCACGTGTGTGAGCACGATCACTGCATTCAAAGCGTTTTTGCGTAAGATTCTCTTGATCCGAACTCTTCCGCTTTTCCGAAAGCACTCTCCATCCTGGAATCTGCGCCTTCACAAGCGGGAGTTCTGATTTTGGTGAATCACAGGGCCAAGGGGACCCAATTGAAAGCGCGGCCAGGATGTCCCCATGCAGGCCACACTCTCCCATTACCGTATTCTTGAGCAGATCGGTGCTGGCGGTATGGGTGTCGTCTATCGCGCGCACGACGAACGCCTCGATCGCGATGTCGCGCTGAAGGTCCTACCTCCCGGAACCGTAGCTGAGTCGGCTGGCCGCACGCGCTTCCGCAAAGAAGCGCTGATGCTCTCGAAAGTAAACCATCCCAATATCGCCACGCTTCATGACTTTGACTCTGAGGAAGGCATCGATTTTTTAGTCGAAGAATACATTGAGGGCCTCTCGCTCGACGCTATGTTGGGAGCAGGCCCGCTCTCGGAGACGGAAATCATCAACCTGGGATCACAATTGGCCGAAGGTTTGGCAGCGGCCCACGACCACGGTGTTATCCATCGCGACCTCAAGCCGGCCAATCTGCGGGTGACTCCCGAAGCACGGCTGAAGATTCTTGATTTCGGTCTCGCTGAGATCCTGCGCGGTGAAGTCAGTTCGACTGCCGTAACAGAAAGTAAGAGCGAACCCCGGGGTATTGTTGGCACTCTGCCGTACATGGCTCCCGAACAATTGTTGCAGGGCAAGCTCGACGCACGCACCGATATTTGGGGCGCTGGTTGCGTGCTGTACGAGATGGCGAGCGGGCGACGACCGTTTCTTGGTTCCGGTCCGGCGCTCACGGATGCCATTCTGCATGAACCGCCAGCATCGGTGAGCAAACTGAATCCTCGAATCAGCGTAGCTCTGGATGCGGTAATCCAGAAATGCCTCGAGAAGGACCCGCGGCGGCGCTACTCCTCCGTGCGAGAGATCACGGTTGACTTGCGCCGGACCTCCTCTCCTGTGCCAGGTAAGTTGGGGAACTGGAGGAGATCGTCGACCATCGCACTGGTGTTCGTGGGGGCCGCGCTCATGGGAGTCGCGGCGAAGCCATGGCTGCATTGGATGCTTCAACAAGTCCCGGCAAGCTGGACTACGGCGATTGTCGTTACGGACCCTCGACCACCGGTAGCACACGAATCCTATCTGGCAGGATTGAAATACTTGGAGCGATGGGACAAAGCGAACAATCTCGATTCGGCGGCCAACATGTTTCAACAGGCCGTGAAGGCCGACCCTAACTTCGCACTCGGATTCAGTGCCTTGGCAGAGGTGGACTGGGCGCGGTATCGCCTCGATCACGACTCGCGCTGGATTGGCGAGGCGGAGAGCAACTGCCGGCTGGCCGCCGGGTTGAATCGTCAGCTTCCAGCCGTCTACGTCACTCTGGCACGAATTCACAACGGAAGAGGTCAGTACAACCTGGCGCTCGATGAAATCCAAGAAGGGTTAAGTCTTGAGCCTCGTAACCCCGACGCGCTGCTCACCGAAGCCGCTATCTTCGGTGGCATGGGCCAGGAGGACAAGGCGGAAAAACTCTATAGGACTGCGGCAGCCCTGCGGCCCCAGAATTGGAGCGGTTTCTACGAATCGGGGGTGTTCTATTACCGCAACGGACGTAATTCCGAGGCTGCCGACGCGTTTCAAAACGCTTTGCGAATTACTCCGGACAATGCCCTGGTTCATGCGGCTCTCGGTGGAGTGCTACAGCTCCTCGAAAAGTACGCCGAAGCCGAACATCACCTCAAACGATCGATCGAACTGCAACCGAGCTATGCTGCCTACACTAATCTTGGGGCGTTCTATCTGCGCCAAAGGCGCTGGGCAGAAGCGGCAGCGGCGACGCGGAAGGCGTTAACGATCAACACCAGTGATTGGAACGCCTGGGCAAATCTTGGGCAGGCTCTGGAATGGCTGAACCGCAAGGGCGAGGCCGATGATGCCTATCGAAACGAACAATTGCATCTTGAAGAACTATCGAAGGTTCGTGGCGATGATGCGGAGGTGCAGGCAGAACTCGGTCTCGTCTATTCCAGGTTACGCGTGCCAGAAAAGGCCCAGCCGTTAATCGAGGCTGCTCTCGTCCGCGCTCCCGATGATCCCAACATTCTCTCCACTGCCGCCGAAGCTCACGAGAACCTCGGCAACCGCATGCTCGCGTTGGAATTGGCGAAAAGAGCTCTAACCCGGGGCTGGACTCTGGAACAACTCCGGAATGTAGCCAGCCTCCAGAATTTACTCCTGGATCCTCGCTTCCGCGAGGTCGCACAAGAACCTGCAAATCACTCCAACCCTGCCCGGCAGCAACGCTAACGGCAGGCCGGCCCTAAGGAGGAATTATGACCACTGCTACGCTCACGAAGCTCACTAAAATCGTTGTCGACCGTCCCGCGCCGAAACCGGATGGAATGAATCTGTGGATCGACCTTGACATCAACCTCAGCAAGTCCACTGCTCTCATCCACTCGCGGGCAGAAGAGTTTGTCGGCACTCACAAAGATAGAAAGGTGACATTCCGTGCTGATCACGACTGCTGGTTGTCGTTCACGAATCCAGATGTCTTCGATCTGAAATCGGTGAACCTGACTTCACCCGTACAGCTGACTGAATTTGTCCAAGTCGTTCTGCCGATCAAGGACACCACCACGAACGCCACAACCTATTATGAGATCTACATCGGCGCGCCGCCTCTTGAAGCGGTTGAGCCAATGCAGGAAACGGTTGTTCCGCGCGGAGGTCCCCACATCGTGGTGCCGTAGCGAATTGAATGGAGCCCGGCTGAAGAGCCGGGCTCTCGCTAAAACTCTTCCCACTCGCCGGAAAGTTCAATGGCCCGTTCCGCTTTTTTCCCCCAGCTGCGAACCGCGAAAAGAGCCGCCTGTGCTGTATTGTCAATGTCGAAGCAAGCCTCATTGCTGCTGAGGTAGTCCCAGAAGGCCTCCTCGGAATCTTGCGATCTCTTCCATTTGCTCTTCCGTTCCGTGCTAGACCCGCTCTGCTTCGTCCCGAATTCTCTTCCACGCATTTTGCACGTGCCTGGCTGTTGTATTCATCTGTCCCACGGAGAGCCGTAGCGTCAGCTTGCCATTCAACTTCGTGTGTGTGAGAAACAGATCGCCGCTCTGATTCAGACGATCCATGATCGCCTGATTCACCGCATCCCCACCTTTATGCCGGAAGCACAGCAGGTTCAGCGGTACGGGCGCAGCGACTTCGAATCGATCGTCGTTTCTAACCCACTCGGCAAACTCCTGCGTCAACCGCACATGCTCCCGCACATTGTGCTGCAGACCTTCGATGCCGTAGTGCCGAATCACAAACCACAATTTGAGCGAACGAAAGCGCCGTCCCAACTGGATATGCCAGTCCCGGTAGTCAATCACTGCTCCGGATTCCGAGGCCTGATTGCGCAGATACTCGGGAAGAATGCTGAGCGTCTGGATGAGCGACTTTCGATCTGACACCCAGAAGCAGCTGCAATCGAAATTGGCCCCCATCCATTTATGCGGATTGAAATTGTAGCTGTCGGCGTGTTCCACGCCGCTTTGCAGATGACGAAACTCCGGACAGACCATCGCCGTTCCCGACATGGCAGCATCCACATGCAGCCAGAGATTGTTTTTGCTGCAAATGTCCGCAATCGCAGCGACTGGGTCCATGGCATTCGAAGATGTAGTTCCGACGGTTGCGCACGCAAAGCACGGGGTCAGGCCTGCGCGCCGGTCGGCCTCGACTTGTTGTTCCAGCGCTTCCGGACGCATGGCAAAGTTTTCATCAACCTGAATCAACCTCAGATTGTCCGTGCCGATGCCAGCGATCATCGCCGCTTTTTCCAGTGACGAATGCGTCTGCGTTGAGGCGTAGGCAGCCAGTCGTCCGTTGCACCCCCTCTTATTGCTGGTATTGCCGGTGGCTCGTTCTCGTGCCGCCAGCAGTGCACATAGGACCGCGCTCGAGGCGGTGTCCTGAATCACTCCGCCGCCTGCATTCGTCGAAAGAAATTTCTCAGGCAGACCCAACATTCCGACAAGCCAATCCATGATGTGTGTCTCAAGCTCTGTGCACGCCGGACTGGTCGACCAGAGCATCCCCTGCACACCGAGGCCGGAAGAGAGCAGATCCCCGAGAATGCCGGGGCCCGACGCGTTGCACGGAAAGTAGGCAAAGAAATTTGGCGACTGCCAATGGGTGACACCGGGCAGGATTAGCCGATCGACGTCCTGGATCATTGCGTCGAACGACTCGCCATGCGGCGGAGGATCCGCGGGCAACGATGCGCGAATCTGCCCCGGCTTTACCTGGGACAGCACGGGAAAGGACTCAATCCGAGACTGATAGTCGGATATCCAGTCGACCACGGCATGACCGTAGCGCCGGAACTCTTCAGGCGTCATATGAAAGGATTTTTCGTCAGACACGGGCCCCTCGAAAGGTAAGAGGGAATCGTAGCAGACAGGATTTCCTTCGTGAACCTTCGTGCCCTTTTTGGTTGTCGCGTTTGCTAGGCGGAGAATAGCCGTCCGAAGTAGACCAGCGTCTTGTACTCGAACGCCACGCGCCCACCCGCAGCATGTAATTCGTGAATGCGGCGCAACTCCGTCAACATCGGTTCATGATTGGGATGTCCGGGACCCGGCGCGTACGAGGAAGACAACAACCGTCCCTCAAGTCCGGCATAGTCAAATTCCTGGCGCATCGGGAAAACTCTCTCCCGGTATGGGGCCGGATCGTAGAACTCGTTGACGGCGTCGGTGGTCCGCTCGTGCCGTACCTCCTTGTAATCGGTGCCGTAGGTCAACAGCAGTTGCTCGTACTCCTGCAAGAACGGAGTTGAATCCGTCAGCCTCTCGTTCCAGAGCAGTACCAGCCAACCGTCTGACCGCAAGATGCGCACAAACTCCTGCCGCGCCCGTCCCCGATCGAACCAGTGTGCTGCCTGCGCCACAGTCACGAAGTCGACGCTGCGATCGGCTAGCGAGGTTGCCTCCGCTGTTCCCACGACACTGGTGAATCTCTGAAATGCTGCCAGCAGTCGCTGGCCCGCTTGCCGCATCTCCGGATTCGGCTCGACTCCAAAAACCGGGTTTCCATTCTCCAACAGCGTCTGCGTCCAGATGCCTGTCCCGGAGGCGACATCGGCGATCACGTGCTCCGGGGTTAAGCCACATTCCAACTTCAAACTGTCCAGGACTTCCGGCGGATATCCCGGTCGGTAACGCACATAATTTTCAACGCGATCCGAAAAGCGGTTGGTAGCATTCGCGGGAGGCATAGGAGGGAAACATAGCAAGATTTTTCACCTTGCCAAGAAAGCCATTCTAACGGCAGGATAGAGGTGTTGTCCCTCCCCGCCGGGGCGCCGGACTTCCGGTCGGCGCAGAGCAAACGCGAACGAAAGGTGAATTGGTCCCGGCAGCAGCCAGTACAACTATGCGCGTGGTTATCAAAGTCGGCACCAGTCTCATTGCTCCCGGGGGGCAGATCGATATCAACTTGCTTCGGGGGATGGTCGACCAGTTCGATCTGTCGAAGAACGAATATCTGATCGTCACCTCGGGTGCCATTGCTGCAGGAATGTCCGGGCTGGCGCTCGGTAGCCGCCCTACGGATGTTCCTCGCATGCAGGCCTGTGCCGCCGTCGGCCAGAGCAAGCTCATGCACACTTACGAGCGCCTGTTCTTCGGGAAGAAGGTTGTTGCTCAGTTGCTGCTCTCCAGTGACGACTTCACTTCTCCCGTTCGCTATCGCAATCTCCAGAATGCGCTGGCCGAATTGTTGGCGCTGGGTGTGGTCCCGATCGTGAACGAGAATGACAGCGTCTCCGTGCGCGAATTGGAAGGCGCGTTCGGCGACAACGACGAACTGAGTTCGCTGCTGGCCACCGCCGTGAAAGCAGACTGGCTGCTGCTGCTGACCAACGTCGATGGGTTCATGGTTCCCAACGGGCGAAAGAGGCCCAAAATACAACGGGTGATCCGCAAGCTTACTCCTGAACTCGAAGCCCAGTGCAACGGTAAGAGTTCGCTAGGAAGGGGCGGAATGATCTCGAAGCTCCGAGCTGCGAAACTGGCAAGCGAAGGCGGGGTCCATGTTGCCATCGTCAACGGGCGCCATCCGCAAGCGATTACCCAGGGAATAGCCCGCAAGATTGGTACATACTTTCCGCCGCAGAAGACAAGCTAAATGGCGACGACGCTCAATATCGCTTCTTCCACGCAGGAAAAATTGCTCCGCGCCCGCCAGGCTTCTGCGAGGCTGGCACAGTTGTCTACACAGGAAAAGAACGGCTTGCTGCTTGCGATCGCCGATGCCATCGAGGCGCAAGGGCGCGACATCCTAGCGGCCAATCGTGAAGACGTCGAGAGCTCTGGCCTTGAGGGGGCGATGCGCGACCGTCTCCTGCTCACTCCCGCGCGAATCAAGGAGATGGCGCGTGGTGTAGGCGAAGTCGCCACTCTGCCAGATCCCATCGGAGAAACTCTCGCTGAGTGGACCAAGTCGAATGGCCTGCAGATTCGGAAAGTGCGTGTGCCGTTGGGAGTTGTAGGAATCATTTATGAATCTCGGCCAAATGTGACAGTCGATACTGCGGTGCTGGCACTCAAGACTGGAAATGCGATTGTTCTGCGCGGAGGTAAAGAAGCGGCGCACAGCAATCAATGCCTGGTCGAAATCATGGCGGCGATTCCCGGAGTTCCCGAGGGATCTATTGAACTACTGGATTCCTCGACGCGGCAAACTGTTCACGAACTCATCAAAGCGCGCGGACTGGTTGACGTCATCATTCCTCGCGGCGGGGTGGGCCTAATTACATTTGTGACTGAAAATTCCACCGTGCCTGTGATTGAAACCGGTGCGGGGAATTGCCACATTTTCGTCGATGCTTCTGCTGACTTTGAAATGGCAGATCAGATTGTGATCAACGCCAAGACGCAGCGCCCATCCGTCTGCAATGCGGCTGAAAAGCTTCTTGTACACGGGCGAGTTGCTGCAGAGTACATTCCGCGCATCACAAGGAAGCTGGTTGAGGCTGGGGTGGAAGTTCGGGGAGATGGCAAAGCCCGCAGTCTCGCCGCAGGACTTCCGGTGGGTGCCACGAGCGAGCAGGAATGGTACGAAGAGTACCTGCGCCTCTGTATGGCAATTGCTCTCGTCTCCGACGTCGAGGATGCCATCGCTCACATCAACAAGTACTCGACCAAGCACTCCGATTCCATCATCACCAGCGATGAAACGAACGCGCGCAAGTTCCTTCGTGAAGTAGATTCAGCGGCGGTGTATTGGAACGCCTCGACCCGGTTTACCGACGGTGCCGAATTCGGATTCGGCGCGGAGATGGGCATCAGTACGCAGAAGTTACACTGCCGTGGCCCGTTCGCGCTGGCAGAACTGACGTCCACGAAATACCAGATTATTGGAACCGGGCAGATTAGGTAGACAGCAGGGAGAGACTGGTTCGTTGTTGGCGTGCCGTCGAGGTTACCCATTTCCCAAGCGCGTTCACTCCTTCTCTTTCTCTGCGAAATAGCGATCGTGACTCATGCTCACACCAGGTATTCCGCTGCCTCGGTCAGCAGGCGTGATCCGGAGAGCTCGAAACGCCCTCGGATATCCGCGTTCTCGGAGGGTATTCGCGTAAGGCGTTCTGAACCACTGTCGTTAGAGCCGGAGGCGCGGGTTGTGCCTTCACATACTTGTCCAAGGCCTCTGCGAGTTCGTCTGTTATTGTTGTCCGTTTCACGGCTTTGATTGTAATCGGTGAGATTGATGAACTACTTGATAACACGAACGAAGATCGAGACTGCCGGACGAAGTCCTGTGCTACCTTACTAGCTCTTGGTCCCGGAGCCTCATGAGATTGGCCTTGCTCGCGTTGCTTTCCTCGGCGGCATTGCTCGGGTTTGCGAACCCCGCAGATCCCACTCAAGCCTCACCCTCCATTTTCGGTTTTCGCAATGCGACGACCGAGAGCGCGATTGAAAAGCAGTTTCTCGCCGTTCCTGATGCCGCTCGCGCGGAAGATCACCTGCGCGAACTCACAAAAGCTCCGCACATGGCGGGCACGATCGAAGACAAAGCGACCGCCGATTACGTGGTGAGCAAGTTCCGCGAAGCCGGTCTTGACACCGAAATTATCGAATACAAGGTCTGGATCAACTATCCAACCGAGATCGCCGTGGACATGACCGCCCCGTCTGGTGTCGCGATGCATGGACCCACGAAAGAACACGTCAATGGCGATCCGTATCAAAACGATCCGCGAGTCGTTCTGCCCTTCAACGGAATGTCTCCTTCCGGCGATGTTGAAGCTGACGTCGTGTATGCCAATTACGGAACTCCCGAGGATTTCGAAAGACTCGAGAAGCTCAAGGTCGATGTCCGCGGCAAGATCGTTGTGGTGCGCTACGGGCAGAACTTCCGCGGGGTCAAAGTATTTCTTGCACAGGAACACGGTGCTGCGGGCGTAGTCATCTATTCCGATCCTGCCGATGACGGTTGGAGGCGGGGCGACAAATATCCAGATGGTCCCTGGCGGCCCGACAGCGGAGTGCAGCGGGGATCGATCGGGTACATGTTTGAGTTCCCCGGCGATCCGACGACTCCGGGTGTTGCTTCAATCCCGTCGTTGCCGTCGTCGCAGAGAATTCCGCCAAGCGAGTCGGCACAGATGCCGAAGATTCCCGTGACTCCGCTTTCGTATGAAGACATCTGGCCTGTGCTGGAGCATCTCGCAGGACCCGCTTCGCCACGTGAATGGCAGGGATCGTTGCCATTCACTTATCACGTCGGGCCCGGACCGTCGCGCCTCAAGATACACCTCAAGCAGGATTATCAATTTCGTACGCTGTGGGATGTGATCGGCCGCACCAACGGCAGCGAGATGCCGAATGAATGGGTCGTTGTCGGAAATCATCGCGATGCATGGGTCTACGGAGCCGTCGATCCGAACAGCGGAACAGCCGCCATGCTCGAGGCCGTGCATGGAATCGGCGAACTCCTTAAGAGCGGATGGAAGCCCAAGCGCAGTTTGGTCTTCTGCAGTTGGGACGGCGAGGAAGAAGGGCTGATGGGATCGACGGAGTGGGTGGAGCAGCACGAGGCCGATCTGCGAAACGCCCCAGCATACTTCAACGTCGACGTTGCCGTTTCCGGGATGAAGTTTGGTGCCTCTGCGGTCCCCAGTCTAAAGCAGTTCCTGCGCGATATCACCAAGGTTGTCCCGAGTCCGAAGGGCGGGACCGTGTACGAGGCTTGGCAAAAAGCGTCGCAACCGGAAGGGTCATTGGCATCGCAATCTCCGACAGAGGCGATCGGAGACAGCAGGCGTCTTCCGGCCGCTCAAACCAAGAGTGATGTACCTGTTGGAGACCTGGGCAGCGGTTCCGACTACACAGCCTTTCTGCAACACCTGGGAATTCCCTCGACCGATGTCAGTTCCAGCGGCCCTTATGGCGTCTACCATTCGGCATTCGACAACTTCGCCTGGTTCAAGAAGTTTGGCGATCCGGATTTCCTTTACGAGCAACAGATGGCGCGCGTGCTCGGGCTTGAAGCCGTGCGCATGGCAAACGCGGACGTTTTGCCCTACGACTACGAAGAGTATGGCAAAGAAGTGTCAGCCTATCTGGAAGCTGCGGAGAAGCGCGCTCACGACAAGTTCGGTGAGCACGCGCTCGACTTCGATGCTGTCAATGCGGCGGCTCGACACTTCCAGTCAGCGGGTGCGAAGATCCTGACGAAGCAGAGGAATCCCCCCATGGACGCGACACGGCTCAACCAGGTGCTGCTCGCAGCCGAACGCGCTCTGCTTGTGCCACAAGGACTTCCGCATCGTCCTTGGTTTCGTCATGCGATCTACGCTCCGGGCGAATACACCGGCTATGCAGCGGTGGTGATTCCCGGGGTGAACGAAGCTCTCGACAAAGGTGACAGCGAACGTGCGCGGCAGCAGTTAGCGACATTGGCCGCTGCCTTAGAGAGGGCTGCGAAGACGCTCGACGCGTATCATTAGAGACATCTGCACATCGATATCCTGGAACAAGTTACTTGCGCGTTTCGTATCCATACAGAGCGCTGGTGCGCCTGCGAGGTGCTGGATGTTCACAAGGTCTCCGTTCCGTGTGAAGCAGATCTACAAGCTGGTTGTGTTGTGTCTCACTCTGGTTCCGTTGTGCGCAGCTCATGACTGGAAATACCAGGAGTCTCACGACGACGTACGGGATTTCGCGGGTGGTGGATATCTGCATGTGCGGATGAAAGTCGGCGACATGCATATCAAGCGGGGCGACTCCTCGAAGATCAAGCTTCACTACACGATAAAGTCCAACCACGAGAACAACTTGAAAGACGCACGCGTGGACTTTGACGTTCGTGGTAAGGATGCAAACATCGAGTTCCACGCTCCGACCGGCGACAACACGCAGTTCGACGTCGAACTGGAAGTTCCAGCGACGATCAACGTCGATGTTCACCAGAAGGTGGGCGATATCACTGTCGATAGCGTTGAGGGCGACAAAGATCTGAGCCTCGGCGTTGGTGACATTCGCGTCCTGGCGGAAAATGGTGGCTATCGACTGCTAAATGCAAGCACGGGAATTGGGGATGTTCATGCCGAAGGCTATGGTGAAAGCCGGGGCTGGCTCGGCAAAAGCCTCAAGTATCACGGTGATGGGAAGTACGAACTGCGGGCGCATGTGGGTGTGGGCGATATTCATTTGGAAAAGTAGGTTCGCTTCGGCAAAAGCGGAGTTTGATTTTGAGAAAGCGTGATTTCGTCCAACGGTCAGCGCAGGGTTTGGATCATATCTGTGTGTGATTTCTGCAACAATGCTTGTCCCAGGACGCTGCTCGTGTGTAGTCCTCGAATATGAGCGTGCACAAGTGCAGCCGCGAGTCGTTTACCGGGCAGCATGGTTTCCTTTCTTCTGCAGTAGTCATGCCGCTTCTCACTCGCTTCGTAGCGCTTCCATGGGGTTCACACGGGTAGCATGCCGGGCGGGAATCCAGCTGGCTCCCAGAGTGGCGCCAATCAGAACGATTGCAATGGCCAGAAAGGTTGCCGGATCGCGTGGATTGATGCCGATCAACAGGCCACTGACTAAGGGAGCGGCCAGGTAGGCCACGATTCCGCCCAGGAGGAGTCCGGCTGTCACGAGGAACACTCCGTTCGACAGAACCATCCGCAGAATCCTGCCGCGCTGGGCGCCCAAGGCCATGCGGACCCCAATCTCCTGGGTTCTGCGTCCGACCATGAAAGAAACGACGCCGTAGACCCCGACGATTGCAAGCGACAATGCCACCAATCCAAACGCGCCCACAAGTACCGCAGCGACGCGGGGCAAGAATAAGCCTTGACTCGACACGACAGTTTTCAGGGTCACAATGGAAAAGGGCGCTACTTCAGGATCGAGTTTCCTGAGTTGGTCGCGAATGGCCGCTGTCATACCGGCGGGGTCCCCTTCGGTGCGAACGTGCAAAGTCGCGTTCGGACCTCCCATCTGCGCGTACGCGGTGTAGAACTTGGGACGTACAGGGAGGCCGATGCCGCCGCTTTCCGAGTCTTTCACGACGCCAACGATTGAAATGTGGTCGTGGTCGCGCAGTCGAAGGTTATGACCGACAGCCTTCTCCAAGGGTCCATCGCCAACGATGTAACGCCGTGCGAAAGTTTCATTCACGATCACCAGCAGTGAAGAGCCATCGACGTCATGGGTCGTGAAATCGCGTCCCACGAGGAGAGGAATCTGCATGGTCTCAAAGTAGCCGGGAGAGACCTGGTTTGTGCCCGTATCGATGAAAGTCTCTCCACCGGGCGCGGTATAGCCGTCTACTGAAATGTCCCAGGATGTCCCGTTCACAAACGGAACGAAGGCAGACAGACTGGCGGATTTTACTCCGGGCAGAGTCGCGGTGTGCTCGAGAAGTTGCTCTTGGAGTTGCCGTGATTTCGAGTTGGAGTATCCGCGAAGGCTGGGGTCGACCATGACTAAAAGCACATGATCGGGATTGAATCCCAAGTCAACCCGGCGTGCCTTGTCGAAGGCTTTCAGGAACAGACCGGCTGCAATGAGTAACACGGTTGAGAGCAGGATTTGTCCGACGATCAGCGCGCGGCGTCCCCACGCGCCCGTGGCGCCTGTCCCAGCCGCGCTGCCCCGAACGTTAGTCGTGACTGTGAGAATCGCCTCCCTTACCGCGGACAGCGCGGGGACGAGGCCACAGAGAAACACGGCTGCCGTTGAAGCCAACAGTGCGTAAGTGAGAACGCGTGAATCCAGTTGGAACTGGGGGCCGCCGGGTACTGGAGAATAGGGCAGCATCGCGGCAAATCCCCGGATGCAGATGTACCCGAGGAGAACTCCACACAATCCGCCGAGCACAGCGAGGACCGCACTTTCGGTCAGGAGCTGCCGTACGAGAGTCATGCGCGAAGCGCCGACCGCGAGCTGCGTGGAAATTTCGCGCATGCGGGAGGTCGAACGCGCCATTAACAACCCCGCGACGTTGGCACAGGCGATCAACAAGACCAGCACGGTCAATCCCATCAGCACAGCAGGGAATTGAATCCCCTGAGCCATACGGCGGTCCATCTCACGTCGAAGATACACAGTCGTGTCTTTGTTGGTGTCGGGATAAGTGCGTTCCAGATCGCGCATGACGCCATCCATTTCGGACTGGGCCTGAGCGAGGGTGACGCCGGGTTTGACGCGTGCGATCATTTCGAAGCCGCGATAGCTACGATGGGTGAGCATATCGTTGCCATCGTTGGTGAGCCCCTGCGTCATCATGGTCGGGACATAGATTGCCGGCCGGAAGAACAGACTGGTGCCAGTGAACGACTTTGGTGTGACGCCGACGATGGTAAAGGCTCGTCCGTTCAGTTTGATCTCGCGGCCGACTATGTTGACGTCACTGGCGAAGGTCCGGGTCCAGAGATCATTGCTGATGATGGCGACCGGGTACTTTCCCGGAGCCTGGTCTTCTTCGGGACGAAAATCACGGCCGAGAGTAGGCTGTACTTGCAAGGTGGAAAGAAAGCTTCCAGAGATCAGCATTCCGTAGATGATTTGCGGCTGGCCCTGCCCGGTGCTCATGCCTGCGGAGAAGACTTGGGAAATCGCCAGATTTTCGAAAGCCCGGCTGCGTCTGCGGAAATCGGCGAGATCGAGATAAGAGGAACCGCCAAACTGCGTCAGGCGCGACGCCGCCACGTCAACCGTGATCAGTTCGCGCGCGTTCGGAATTGGCAACGGGCGCAGCAGGATCGCATCTACTCCGCTGAAAATGGCAGTGTTGGCGCCGATGCCGAGCGCCAACGAAAGCACTGCGGTGACCGTGAATCCCGGATTGCGGCACAGGCCGCGGATCGTGAAGCGGAGATCGCGCCCCAGAGCTTCAAGCAGCGAGATGATTCGGGGCTGAGGAGTTTGCGAAACTGCTGATGAGAGATTCATGGTTCCTCGCACGGTAAGGACGGCATGACATCAGAAGTCAGACGGACACCGGCCGAAAACGTTTGCGGGTCGAAACATCACAAGTCGCTGAGGGGTTGTTGGCATAACATCGGCCGCAAGGAATAGGTTTCTCCTGCGCAAAAGCAGCGATCGACCAGCCGGCCTAGAGCGGATTTCCCACATGTTCCACGATTCTGGGGTCTGACGCGGCGCTGGAAGCGCCGCTCTTCCACGAGGATGCGCTGAGGGCGGCAGTGCTCCAACAAGAGAGGGCAAGAACAGGTCACCGTTGACGCTGTAGGGTCGCGGAGCGACCGGGGCGGACGAAGGCGTTCGTCCGTACACGCAAGACCTACTTCAGCGTGACCAGCTTCTCCACCAAGTCGGAATAGTCCTTCTTCTCGATGCCGTGGACTTGCTTGTTGTATTCGTCGACCTTCGACGAGTAGTTCATCGAGCAGAACTTTGGTCCGCACATGGAGCAGAAGGCCGCTTCTTTGTAGTAGTCGTCTGGCAGAGTTTCGTCGTGCATGCTGCGCGCTGTTTCCGGGTCGAGGGAGAGAGCGAACTGCTTTTCCCAGTCGAATTTGTACCGGGCGTAGCTTAGTGCGTCGTCGCGATCGCGGGCGCCGGGGCGTCCGCGGGCGATGTCGGCGGCGTGGGCGGAAATCTTGTAGGCGATGATTCCGTCTTTGACGTCTTTCTCGTTGGGCAGGCCCAAGTGCTCTTTGGGCGTGACATAGCAGAGCATGGCGGCGCCGTACCATCCGATCATGGCCGCGCCGATGGCGCTGGTGATGTGGTCGTAACCGGGGGCGATATCGGTGACCAGCGGTCCCAGCGTGTAGAACGGGGCCTCGTAGCAGAGTTCGACCTCCTTGTCGACCTGCTCTTTGATCTTGTCCATCGAGACGTGGCCAGGGCCTTCGATCATGACCTGGACGTCTTCTTCCCAGGCCTTCTTCGTGAGTTCACCTAAGGTCTTCAGTTCGGCGAACTGGGCTTCGTCGCTGGCATCGGCGACGCAGCCGGGGCGAAGTCCGTCGCCCAGGGAGAAGCTGACGTCGTATTTCTTGAAGATCTGGACGATGTCGTCGAAGCGCTCGTAGAGGAAGTTCTGCTTGTGGTTATAGGCCATCCACTGGGCGAGGATGGCGCCGCCACGGCTGACGATGCCGGTGATGCGCTTCGATACCAGCGGCAGATACTGGATGAGAACGCCGGCATGGATCGTCATGTAGTCGACGCCCTGCGCGGCCTGCTCTTCGATGACTTCGAGCATGACTTCGGCGTTGAGATCTTCCACGCGCTTCACGCGAGCGATGGCTTCATAGATCGGGACGGTGCCAATCGGGACGGGGGAATGGCGGAGGATGGCTTCGCGGATCTCGTGGATGTTGCCGCCCGTGGAGAGGTCCATCACGGTGTCGGCGCCGTAATGGACGGCGGTGTGGAGCTTCTTGAGTTCTTCGTTGATCTCCGACGTGACGGCCGAGTTGCCGATGTTGGCGTTGATCTTGCAAAGGCTGGCTACGCCGATCGCCATGGGCTCGAGCTCGGGGTGGTTGATGTTGGCGGGAATAATCATGCGGCCGCGGGCGACTTCGTCGCGCACTAACTCGGGCGTGAGCTTCTCTTTGTGGGCGATGAACAACATTTCTTCCGTGATGACACCTTGGCGCGCGTAGTGCATCTGGGAGAAGTTGCCATCGGTGTTCTGGCGCTGGCGCTGGCCGATCCATTCCGCACGGGGTTTGGGGACGGTATAGCCGTTGCCGTTCGAGCCGTTCGTAGAAGTCATGAGAACCCCAACTTTGAAAGAATTCTATGAAAGTCGATTATAAACTTGTTTAGGCTGGAGGAAAGACGCTCGCCACAGGGGACACCGGGGTTCACAGAGGAAGTTCATTCAATCTCCTGACCGAACTGTAGGATGTATCCATTGTTGTCACGGATTGCGAACTCGCGCATGCCGTGGCCGAAATCTTCCAGGGGATATACGACGTTCGCCTGGTCTTTCAGTTGCTCCCAAAGTGCCGTCACATCGTCGGGTCGAAGGTAAAAGGATCCTGTGAACTGAATCTTGTCGAAGGGTTCGTGCAGGTTCGGGAGAGACAGCATGAGTTCGACGTTGTCTTTTTGCAGGCACGCCCAGCTGTCGGATTGATTCGAGCATTGGAATGCAAGAAGGTCGCGGTAGAAGGCGATCGATGCGGGTAGGTCGTGGGTCCAGAGTATGGGTGAAAGAGCAGTAAGCTTCATCCGAGTCCTTCCATCAAACGACAGAATGCTGGCGGCGGGCGATCATCCATTCGGCCACGATGATGTTGGGACCCCAACAAAGCCAGGAAACGATGATATACGACACGTGGAAGGACCAATGCAGAGCGAAGAGCATCAGCGGCAGTTCGATTCGCAACGTGACGGCGGCGAGGGAAAGGGCGAAGTTGCGGATCATCCAGCAGCGGTGAGGTTCGATGTCTCCGCGGCGGATGAGGCGGTAGGCCTGTAGGGCGGTGACAAACCACAACACCGCGAGAGCGCCGAATCCCAGGTGCGTGGGCAGACCCTCCGACGAAACCGTCGCCATGGCAAAACCTGCGAGGGATCCCAGTGCAACGGAGAGTAGATAGAAACGTCCCAGCCACCGGTGCAAGTTAAGAGCGCGCGCCCGCAACTTTGCGGAAAACTGCCACGGTCCGGCGAGCAGTGCGCCCATGCCTCCAGCGATGTGCACGCGCAGGGGGCGAAGGTAATCGGCGAAGTGCGGGTCGGCAATGCGAAGAATGAAGTACCGCGCACCGTAGACCGCAACCGCGAGTGAGGCCAGGAGCATGAACCACCAGAGCGCGGTTGCCAGGCGGGAGTGGCGGAAAGGGAACTCCGACGCCGGCTGAGAAAGCTGCATGAGTTCCGACAAGAGCGGCCCCAAGATGCACTCGGATTCAACACCAAACCATGATCAGGACATGGTATCAGCGGCAAGGAGAACGCGAGACCTTTGCGATCCGTCGGTGTAATCTGTTTCCGCGATCGCAGCCTCGTTCAATGCACGCGAATCCTCTGGTTATCCCGACAGTTGTTGGAGCCGCAGCGCTGTTTTGGAGCGGATACACTTTAGAGCAGCGGGCTGATTCGACAGCGCGAAAAGTTGCGCTCTGGGCGTTCAGCCTGATCTTCGCGATCCCGGGCATGTTGTTTGTTCTGTATTACGTCCATCTCTTCGACAGCGCGGCATGGTTCTACAACCTCAGGATTCTCGCGGGAGTTGAGGTGGCAAGTTGCGGTCTCGGATTGGTCGCGGGTGTAACTCAGCGATGGTGGGGACCAGAAAGTTTCGGGGAGAGGGCTATTGTGCCAACTGTGTTTCTGATGTTGGTGCTGATTCCGTTTGTGAAGCCCATGCTCGATCCCCTTGACGTACGTCAGTTGCAGGATCGGTTCGAGGGAGATGTATGCCTGCAGAGTACCTTCTCGACTTGCGGGCCGGCCAGCGCCGTTACCCTATTGCGTTCCTTCGGTGCCAATTCCACAGAGAAGCAGTTTGCCCTCGAGTGCTTCACATCGCGAGGAGGAACCGAGATCTGGTATCTCGCACGTGCGCTGCGAAGGCGTGGGTACGCCACATCTGTGGTGATTCAGAAGCAAGCAGGAGAACGTCTACCGGCTCCGGCGATTGCGGGCGTGGTGCTTCGCGGTGGCGCCGGGCATTTTATTGCGGTCCTGAGTTCGAAGGACGATTCGGTGACGATTGCCGATCCGCTCAAGGGTAAATTTGTCCTTACGATGAGTGAGTTGCAACAGCAGTATCACTTCACAGGCTTCTTTCTCCTGGTCCATCCTGGATGATCTACAAAGACATAGTAATGGTGTTGTTTGTTATGAATTTGCCCATCGAGAGTGTCGGGCTTAGAATCGCACGTTGCAGTCCGTCCGGAAATGTACTTTCAAAAGGAGATTTTTCATGCGCGCGTTCCGTCTATTGGTTGCCTGTCTGTTGGTGAGCGCGGCTGCGTTCGCGCAGTCTGGGCCAGGATTGGGATTTAGTCTCGACAACATCGACAAGAGCGTCGATCCGTGCGTGGACTTTTATCAATATGCTTGCGGAAACTGGATTAAGAATTCTGAAATTCCCGCAGACCGGGCATCGTGGCAGAGCTTCTCGCAATTGGATGAAAACAATCTGCAGATCGAGAAGGGGATTCTGGAGAAGGCCGCGGCAGGAGGAGTGGGGCGGAACGCCATTGATCAGAAGATCGGGGATCTGTACGGATCGTGCATGGACGAGAAAGCGGTGAATTCGAAAGGCATTGCGCCCCTGAAACCGGAGTTGGATCGCATTGCCGCGGTCAAGGACAAGGGGGCTCTGATCGAGGAGATCGCGCACCTTCACTTGATCGGGCCGAATCCGCTTTTTAACTTTTATTCGAACTCGGATCTGCACAACGCCGACCAGGTAATCGCGTATATCGGCCAGGGTGGGCTGTCGTTGCCGGATCGGGATTACTACATCAAGGACGACGCCGACAAGGTTGAGATGAGGAAGCATTTAGTGGAATACGCAACTCAACTCTTCACACTTGCGGGACAAAGCGAAAAGCAGGCCGCGACTTCGGCGCAGAACGTTCTGATGGTCGAGACCTTGCTGGCGGCGGCTTCGATGGAGCGGACGAAGCTGCGCGATCCGAAGAATCGAGATCACAAGATGACGCGGGAAGAGGCGGTTGCGCTGGCACCGGAGTTCGATTTCAGCCGCTATTTCACCGCGGTGGGCGCTCCCAACTTCAGCTCTCTGAACGTGACCACTCCCGATTTTTTCCGGCAGGTGAATGGTTCCATCGCGGTGCTGCCGCTTGAGTCATTGAAAGCTTATGTCACCTGGCATGCTCTGCGGGGAGCGGCACCGTGGTTATCGGAGCCGTTCGTTCAGGCGAACTTCAAGATGCGGCAGGCACTCACAGGGCAGAAGCAGATCCAGGATCGCGGGAAGCGCTGCGTGAATCTGGTGGACGGATCTTTGGGTGAGGCACTCGGGCAACGCTATGTCGAGTTGACGTTTGGTGCCGATGGCAAACAGCGCATGCTGAAGATGGTGGATGCGCTGGAGAAATCTCTGGACAACGACATCCAAAACTTGCCATGGATGGGAGATGAGACCAAGAAGCAGGCTAAGACAAAGCTGGAGGCGATTCGCAACAAGATTGGATATCCGGATCACTGGCGCGACTATAGCTCGGTGGTGATTAAGCCGGGTGATCTGCTGGGGAATATTGAACGGGCGAATGAATTTGAATCAAAGCGGCAGATTGCGAAGATCGACAAGCCACTGGACCGGAAAGAGTGGGGAATGACTCCGCCGACGGTGAATGCGTATTACAACGGGTCCTACAATGAGATTGTGTTCCCGGCAGGCATCCTGCAGCCGCCGTTCTTCGACAAGAGCATGGATGATGCTGTGAACTTCGGGGGTATCGGGCTGGTGATCGGACACGAGTTAACGCACGGGTTCGATGACCAGGGACGGAAGTATGATCCGACGGGGAACTTACGAGACTGGTGGACCGAGCAAGACGGGAAAGAGTTCGAGAAGCGGGTGAGCTGCATTGCCGATGAATACTCGAACTTTGTCGCTGTCGACAATATGAAGCTCAACGGACGGCTCACGCTGGGCGAGAATACGGCTGACAACGGCGGAGCGCGCGTCGCGTTGGCGGCACTCGAGCACATGATTGCGGACGACAAGACCGGGAAGGAAGGGCAGAGCATCGACGGCTTCACGCCCCAGCAGCGGTTCTTCCTGGGATTCGGGCGCGTGTGGTGCGAGAAGCAGCGTCCGGAGAACCTGCGGCTACAGGTGACTACGAATCCGCATTCGCCCGGGAAGTATCGTGTGAACGGGGTGGTGCAGAACATGCCGGAGTTTCAGAAGGCATGGAACTGCAAAGCAGGACAGCCGATGGTCGCTGAGAATGCCTGCCACGTGTGGTGATCAGCCAGTTACGTCGAGCAAGCTTTTCCGCATTTCGTTCGCAGTCTTGAGTGTGGAGATGTTGAGCTCGAACTGATTTTTCGCCGACATCATAGCGACCATTTCGACGCTCAGGTCGATCACGTCAAGATTTGCGCCATCAGCGGAAGAATTTCCTGCCTGCGCAATCGCTGAGGCCGCGGCTTCCAATTGAGCCTCGGCCTGGGCGATGCCCTGTAATGCAATAGAAGAGACATCCATGGGGAAGGTATCGGCACCTTGCCGCCTCGGGTTTAGCGATTTCTTCTCGGAAGAAAGCTAGTAGTAACCCATCTGCGTATTACGCCGCGACTGAAAGCAGAACTAAAGAGAGGGCCAGGTGCGCCGCCAGCCCTCTCATTAATATTCACCTTTCGGCTTCGGCGAGATGGACTCTGGCTCCCGCCGCATGACAGCTATCGATCACGTGCACAACTTGGGCAAAGGGCAAGTGCGGATCGGCTGTCAGCTGAACTAGTTTGTTATCGCCTTTTTGGAAATGCCGTTGGAGTGTGGCTTCCAAAGCAGATTGAAGAACCTTGTCATGGTTGACTTTCAGCACAGGATCCGGCTGCGCCGATGGCGGCAACTGTACGAGCGTTGCCACGGTGCCAGACGGAGAGGTTGAGCCATATGACACATCCAAACCTCTCGGAGGGACGGTGCCTGATTCTGTGGCCGCGGGCTGACTTGTCAGGAGCACTTGGGGTATGACTCCGCCGCCTGTTGCTTTGAGAACCGGTAGCACAGCGGAATAAGGCGTCCGTGCGTCCGCTTTGATGTAAATCGCCGAGCCACGTTTGAGCGGCGTAACTCGCGCCTTTTCCGCCAATTCGTCCACCGAGATCGGGTTGATACCGAGGTACACAGAGCCGTTCTCCGTGACCGTGACGATGAAGGCGTTTTGGTCGTCAGCATCCGGCATTGCTGAGGCGCTGTGGGTTGGAACCATTTCTACGCTGATTCCTTGTTGCAGAGCCGGAGACTGTGCTGCGCTTGAGAGCGCAAGAGTCGAGGCGATAAATGCGACGAGACACACGTCGAGTGCGTACTTCATAAGTTGCTCCTTTTCATGCGAAGGTGGCTGGTTCGAAAGCGGGGGCGAGATGCCCCCGCTACAGCCGGCAGGTTGCCGGCGCTACGTTTTAGGGTTTTGCGCCGCCTAGCGATGCGGTAGCTAACGTTCCGCCGAGGCCCATGGTTTCTACCGCAGACGAGGGGACGATCACCATCGAGCCGCGTTCTTTGATGGCTTCGTAGAGCATGTTCATGGCGCGCAGATGCAACGCTGTCGGATCGTTCTTGTACGTGGCGGCCGCGGCGGCGAATTTGTCAGCAATCTCCGTCTCGGCCTGACCAAGAATGTTGCGGGCCTGGCGTTCGCGCTCCGCTTGCGCCTGGCGAGACATGGCATCTTCCAGAGCCTGCGGAATTTTCACGTCGCGGATTTCGACCGATTGCACCGTTATCCCCCATGGATTGGTTTTCTCATCGAGGATTTGTTGCAGTTGACGGCCCAGAGTTTCCCGCTCAGTGATCATTTGAGCGAGTTCGTGGCGTCCGATCGACTCGCGCAGCGCGGTTTGCGCGCTCAGAGTGATGGCCTGCACGAAGTCCTCGACCTCGAGGATGGACTTCTCGGCGTTCCAAACCATCCAGAAGACGATGGCATCGACGTTGACGGGCACAGTGTCACGGGTGAGCGTGGATTCGGCCGAGACGCTGGCGACGCGGACGCGCTGGTCAACATAGGGGCTGAGCGTTTCTACGATCGGCATAATGAGGCAGAATCCCGGGCCACGAAGTCCGACATAGCGGCCGAGGCGGAGCACGGCCACCTTCTCCCACTGTTGCACGATCTTGATCGCGAACAGGAAATAAAAGCCGACCAGCATTCCTGAGATGGCGTATGCAGGATGGCCTGTCAGCTTGAAAACTGTGATTCCACTGATCAGGCAAATGGCGAACACCATCAGGGCAACGCCGTTGACGTCTTGCTTTCGAATTCGAGCCATAACTATCTCCTTTGCGAAGAGCGCGGCAATAACTCGCGCAAGCGATCGATTACTTCTTCGAGGGTGAATCCTTGGGCTCCCGCGCGGGCCGCGAATTCTCCAGCCAATTGATCGAGCTGACGTTCGCGCTCGGCAGTCTTCTTTTCCGGTTTCTTGTCGCTGATGAAAGTTCCCGTACCCTGGTGTGTCTCGAGCAGGCCACCAAGTTCGAGCTCTCGATAGGCCCGCATCACCGTGTTCGGATTGATAGCGAGGTCGACCGCGAGTTGCCGAACGGTGGGGAGCTGATTGCCGGCGCCGAGGGAGCCGGACGCGATGCCGGCGCGTACCTGATCGATCAGCTGACGGTAGACCGGCACGCCCGTATGCAGGTCGAGCGCAAATTGAAATCCCGTGCCGTTCGTGGTGGTCTTCCCCATGCGTCTTAGTGTACTATAATATTAGTACAATATGTCAAGTGCTTTTTGCGGAAATATCTGAACGGGTTCGAAGGAGGGGCATTATGGACACAGAATCTGGCGACGCTCCGGAGATGGGCCATGGTGAGCGTTGGTTGACTGTGGCGGGGTCGCTTTTCGTGGGCTGCTGTTTCTTCGCATTGTGGTTCTGGCTGCTGCCCGGATGGTTGGGCTTCCATGTGGCCGCGTCCGGTGCAGGGAACTGGCGCTGGCTGGCCGCGATTCCCTCTGTACTGGGATTCGCAGTCGCGATGCGCTGTGTGTGGGATTTCGGCTGGACCGGGCGTGGCACGCCCGCTCCCTTTATTCCGCCGCAGCGACTCGTGGTCGTGGGTTTCTACCGCTATGTGCGGAATCCGATGTACGTCGGGTTTGCTGCGGGATGGATCGGGCTTTGGGTTGTCTTCGGGCACGCAAACATCGCACTGATTGCCGCTGTTGGAGCCGTAGCCCTCTGTATCCATCTTTTCGTCGTCTTCTACGAGGAGCCAACGCTGCGCGGAAAGTTTGGAAGAGACTACGAGGAGTACTGTCGTCACGTGCGGCGCTGGTGGCCGCGTCTGCGGCCTTGGAAGCAAGCTTAGGTCAGTGCTTTGGGTTGAACCCGTTGCGGCGCTGGTCGCTGTAGCGGTGCAGGGCGTCGAGAATAATCGGATATGCCTCGGTGGAGGGCCGAATCTCATCGACCTCAACGGCCTTGCCTTCGAGTTGCTTGTAGTCCTGAAAGAATCTACGCAACATTACGAGCCGATGAGGTGGCATCTCGGAAGCTTCCCTGTACGAATTGAATTCGGGATCTTCGGTGGCAACTGCGATGATCTTATGGTCTTTCTTTCCGGAGTCAATCATCGTCATCAGGCCGATGGCCCGTGCGTGAATGACAGTCAGAGGAACGACCGCTTCCTGACAGAGAACCAGCACATCGAGCGGATCGTCATCTTCGGCGAGAGTTTGCGGGATGAATCCGTAGTTCGCGGGGTAGTAGACGGCGGAGTAAAGAACACGATCCAGGCGGATCAACCCGCTCACCTTATCCAGTTCGTATTTCACGCTTCCCCCGAAGGGGATTTCGATGACGCAATCGAATTCCTGCGGGAGCTTATCGCCGGGAGTGACATCGTGCCAGGGATGAATCATAGAAGAGACTTCATTCTAGCGGACGCGGAGTGGGAGAAACAGGAAGGGTGTCGATCGGGCGCGCCGTCGGCAGTGCGCAAACGGCCATATCGTGCCCAGCCGTTATTTTGTACTTGCCCGGCCGTACTTGATCATCTCGTACACAGGGGCGGCGATGGCGTTAGGACCACCGACAAAACGGAATTGCAAGTAATCGATCGCGAAGAGTGCGCTCACTGCGGGCACTTGCTCGCCCCATGAGTAACCTGAATTCTTGTTGCGGCAAGCTACCGCCATGGCGATGGCTCCGCCAACGTGCGCTGTGATAAACAGCTTCGAGCGGAACACTTCTTTGTTGGTTCGGAGAGATGGCTCGTTCCATGCTCGATACGTCCAGAAGTGTACTGTTGATGGATCACGTTTAAGCAGTGGCTCCGATTGGGGCAGAGGAGGGTATTGGCCGATCACCTTGTGCAGCCACTCTGGACACGGTTTGCCAGCGCGCTCGGTGCACGTTGTTTCCTGCGTTAAAGATGGGGCGTCGGGGAGTCCGGCATCGGACGAGTCGCCAGAAGTGGACACCGCTTCCTGACCGCTGCAGGGTTTTGTGCTGAATAGAATGGCGAGAAGAGTTAGAGGTAACGCGAGAAGGATTCTCTGCTTCACGAGTGCTCCGTCGACCGTGGTGCGATGATGGTTCAGTTCGCAGCCGCGTTTTTCGGAGCAACCTCACAGCCTTGTTCGATGAAGATGCTCTAAGAAAGTACTTTCGTGTGCACTGCCACAAATGTCTGCGCAGCGGACAGCGAGACTCTGGCTCACCTAAACCTGCTCCAGCCATCGTTTACAATCAAAGATTCTTCTTACAGCGAGAACGCACACTATGCATCGTTGGTCACAACTGTTTATTCCCACATTGCGTGAGGCTCCGGCGGATGCCGAAGTCTCTTCTCACAAATTTCTCGTACGGGCGGGCTATATTCGCCAGCTGGCGGCCGGGATTTACTCTTATCTCTTTCTTGGCAACCGGTCGTTCAACAAGATCACGGCCATCGTCCGCGAGGAGATGGACCGGATCGGGCAGGAGTTTTATCTCCCGGCGCTGCATCCACGGGAGGTTTGGGAGGCTTCGGGGCGCTGGGCGGTCATGGGAGACAATCTGTTCCGGCTCAAGGATCGCAAGGGCACCGACATGTGCCTAGGCATGACTGAAGAAGAGGTGATGACCTCGATTGCGCTGAAAGAACTGCGCAGCTACAAGCAACTGCCGCAGATCTGGTATCAGATTGCGCCAAAATTTCGCGACGAGCCCCGGCCGAAGGCGGGACTGCTGCGCGTACGGCAGTTCATGATGAAGGATGCATACTCGTTCGACATCGATGCGGCAGGGTTAGATGTTTCATACAAGAAGCATTACGAGGCGTACTGCCGGATCTTTGACCGCTGCGGACTGAAGTACATGGTCGTCGAGGCCGATTCGGGAGCAATGGGCGGGAAGGAATCGCATGAGTTCATGGTGCGGACGCCGGCCGGGGAAGATCAGATTGTGAGCTGTGACGGCTGCAAGTACGCGGCGAACATGGAGAAGGCCACATCGAAGCTGGAGTCGGTGACGGATCTTGCGCCAGAGGGCGATGGGACGCCGCTTGAAGTACATACTCCGGGGCAAAAGACGATTGAAGATGTGGCCCGGTTCCTGGGGGTGTCGCCGAAGAACAAGATCAAGACTTTGGCCTACATGGCCGAGGAGAAAGATAACGCAGGGAAGACCGTTAAGACGCGGCCGATCATTGTGTTGATGCGCGGCGATCATCAGTTGAATGAAGCAAAGCTGAATGGAACGATTGCCACCTTGCCGCGGCCGATGGATGAAGCGGAGATCAAGGCGCTGTTCAAGTCTCCAGCCGGCTATCTTGGGCCGGTCGGCATCGAGTGGGCTCGCGACTTTAAGGAGGGCACGAAGGCTGTTCTGCTCGTCGATAAGGCGCTCGAGGGGCGCGCGAATCTGATTGCCGGCGCGAACAAAGAGGACTATCACCTGAAGAACTTGACGCCAGGGAAGAATTTCATTCCGACGGCATATGCGGACTTACGGTCAGTGACGGCCGGTGAGGCATGTCCGACCTGCGGAAAGCCCTTGCGGATTGATACCGCGGTTGAGATCGGCCACATATTCAAGCTCGGGTATCGGTACTCCGAGTCGATGGGCCTGCGGGTTCTCGACAAGAATGGCAAGGAAGTGATGCCGATCATGGGCAGCTACGGGATCGGAATCGAGCGCATTCTGACGGCGGCGGTGGAGCAGGGGAATGACAATGACGGCTTCTGGATGCCGGTATCGATTGCTCCGTTTGAGATCGTGGTGGCTCCGGTGAATATGAAGGATGAAGCCGTCAAAAGCGTTTCGGAGGACATTGCCAAGCGGCTGGAAACGGCCGGCTTTGATGTGGTGCTGGATGACCGGGATGAGCGGCCGGGGGTAAAGTTCAAGGACGCAGACCTTGTCGGTATCCCCTTTAGAATCACTGTGGGAAAGAAGGTTACCGAAGGCACTGTGGAGGTCGTTTTGCGCGAGACTCGCGAGGTGCGCGATGTTACGATTTCCGCGATCGTCGAATATTTTCAGGGAATGCTTGGCCGGGCGGGATAAGTTCGTACCCCTGTCCTGCCGAGCGGATTGTGGGACATGGGAACTGTTAAGGCGCTTGTCGGATTGTTGGCCATCATAGGCGTGATCTATTGCGCATTCCAGATCATTCCGCCGGAACTTTCCAATTACTCATTCCAGGACGATTTGCGGAATATCGCAATGGTGGGCGGAGCGAATCCGCACCAGACGGACCAGGAAATCATCGATTCGATCATGAAAAAGGCGGCGGAGCACCAGATTACGCTGGCACCGGAGCAGATCACCGTGCAGCGGATCGGAACGCCGGGTGCGCCGGCCGTGTACGTAGGTGCCGAATATAGTGTCCCGGTTAGCTTTCCTGGATATTCCTTCACATTGCATTTCAATCCTTCCAGCGGAAACCGCGGGATGTAGAAACGCAGCTTCCAGCTGCTAGCTCCTAGCTTCTAGCCAAGCTTGGTGCCTGTTGTGACAAAAATCAAAATCACTGTCGGTCTTGCCGTGTTTGCGTTGCTCGCAAGCACGGTCTGGCAGATTGCTGCCTGTGAACTGGCGAACTACGAACTCAAGGATGAACTGAAAGGTCGCATCCATGGGCGGATCGCGGATTGGGCTGGCTGCCCCTGGTTCGGATGATGAGCTGCGGGAGGCGGTAATTCGCCGGGCTGCTAAGCATGACATCGAGCTGGAGCCGGATCAGATTGATGTGGAGCGCTCGGGAACCAAAGAAGCTCCGGTGGTATTTCTGACGGCGAAGTATCAAGCGCGGATCTGGATGCCCGGGTTGGCATTGATCGTTCATTTCACGGCGACGAGCGGGTAGGGTTGTGTAGGGGCGGACGCATTCGTCCCCCCAGCGTAGCGAGGTGTCGGGCTGGGCTCGCCTACAGCGCGCGATTCGGCGCGCGCCCCGCGCCAAAGACTCGCGCGTGGGGCTACACGACTACATCCGCACTTTGGGCAGGGAGAATGACGTTCGTAACCTTGTGGAACGGTTACGAGGCACCCTACCATCGGCGTGGGAATGGAGTTTCTTCGCGCTCCTCGGGAAGGCTGGACCCCAGAGATTCCGCAATGACAGAGAATGCCCGCGGACCAAGGAAAACGGTTCGCCAGAGCAGAAGCATCTGAGTTGGAGGCGGTTCATGACGATGAAGGTTCGGGCGCTGATCGTACTGGTGTTAATAGCGTCAACGATGTGGCTGGCGGGCTGCGGCCACTACACGTGCGGCACGACTTTCGGAGCGTCGAGTTGCGACGCAGGGGGCGGGGGGCTCAACCAGGGGACCGGGGGCACGACGAAGGGTACGTATCTCTTCATCGCGGATGCGGGCGGAATCACGGGCGAAGTCCTAGATGTGTCAGGCGGCAAGCTCACTGCCAATGGGTCGGTTACGATCCAGGCAACGGGAAATGTGCCCGGTACCTATCTAACGATTGCGGGGGAAAAGTTCTTGTACTCCGCCTATCCGGATATCGGTTCCATCTATGGTTTCTCCATCGGTGGAACTGGAAGTCTGACTGCCCTTGCCACCGTCAACCCGTTTATAGCGAGCTCCTTGTTCAACAATTTGCCGGCTGGAATGCAGGGGATGATCACGAATCCTGCAGGGACTCTGTTGTTCTTAACGGATCCTCTCGGTCAAAGAGTCTACGTTTATCAAATCGGAACGGACGGAACGCTGAGCACTGCCAGCAATTCCCCGATAGTTCTACCCCCCGGATTTCAACCCTACAACCTCGCGGTCGACGGGCTTGGGAAATATCTGTACGTCAGCAACTATGTAGGTGGGGACAGCACTGAAGTAGCGGCTTACACCATCAATTCACTTACGGCTGTGAACGGTAGCCCTTTCACCTTGGGGATTCAGCAAATGCAGGGCGAAGCTTCGGGAACCTACATGGTTGGCGTTGCTTCCACTCTTAACTCCGGCGATCACAATGTATATCTGATGGCAATCGACCAGGCGAGCGGAGCTCTCCTCACGCCGCCGACAGCAAAGGGCACATCCGGTTCGCCGGAAGCTGTTGCCGTGCAACCGAGCGCTGGCGGGACTCTCGTTTACACGTTCCCATTCCCGGGAGTGACGAGCGGTCAGGTGGAAGGCTTCCAAATATCGTCGGGAGCACTCACCACAGTTGCTGGATCACCGTTTGCGGTGTCAGGCGACTTCGGGCAGTTCGACCAAAACGGCAAATACTTGTTCGTTGTTGAAGGGTCGCAGACCCAGACCGCGTCTATGTCTGTGTACGACGTGAGTGCATCCTCTACGCTTTCAACAGCCGTTGCTAACGTCGGCTGGGCAGACGGAGCCTGGGCGCCAACCGACGTTCAGTAGAATTCGTGAAATATTGACGGGATAGGGACCCACATGTACTGCGGGTCTCTTTTCGTTTGTGGGAGCGGGGTTACAATAAAGGAACCGCCCTCACATTCGTCGCTTGAGTTGTGTGTGCCGGTTCGGACAGATTCAAACCTTTTTGCGGTGCGCATCGTCTGAATAAAGTCAGGGCGTAAAGTCGAAACTGTGGCCATCAAGATCAGGATTCCGAAGAGCGGCGGCGGGGAGGACGGCGGAAGAAAGATCCGAGGCCTGCCGCGTGATCCTGTCCTGCGGGCGGCGCTGGTCGCGTTTTTGATCCTGGCAGTGTCGTTCACCATCGTTTTTTCCTACTTCTACATCAAGTACGACCGCATCATCGAGAAGAAGTTCAAGACCCCGGTCTTCGCCAATTCCGCCAAGATCTACGCTCTGCCGCACGTAGTGCGCGACGGGCAGCAGATCGATGTCAAAGACATTGCGGCTGATCTGCGGCGGGCCGGATATTCCGACAAAGATGGGGAGTCGAACCTGGGCACGTTCCACGTGGTGAAGGGTGGAATTGAGATTACGCCAGGGGCGGAGTCGTATCACGCACCCGAATCCGCGCGTATCAGCATCGAAGATGGTCAAGTTGCGAAAATCACCAGCCGGGGCAATGAGCTATCCGCGTATGAACTCGAGCCGCAATTGGTGACTGCGCTGTTTGATGCCGAGCAGCGATCGAAACGTCAGCTAGTCAAGTACAACGACATCCCCGATGTGATGGTGCGGGCAGTATTGGCGATCGAAGACCGGCGATTCTTCGAGCACAGCGGCGTGAACTTCCTGCGGACCATCGAGGCCGTTTGGGAAGATGTGCTGCGGCAGAGGCGGGCGCAGGGAGGTTCGACACTCACGCAGCAACTGGCCCGTGGTTTCTTTCTTACTCCAGAAAAATCCATCAAACGCAAGCTCACCGAAATGCTGATTGCCGAGGAGTTGGAACAAAAGTTCACCAAGCAGCAGATTTTTGAGTTCTATGCGAACTGGGTGGACCTGGGGCAAAGAGGCTCGTTTGCGATCAGCGGTTTCGCCGAGGCCTCAAAGGCGTATTTCAACAAAGATCTGAAGGACATCACGCTGCCCGAGGCCGCGCTGCTGGCGGGATTGATTCAGCGGCCGAGCTACCTGTCGCCGTACAGGCATCCAGAGCGCGCGATGGAGCGCCGAAATCTGGTGCTGGAGTCGATGGTGGACACCCACGCCATAACCCGGGAGCAGGCGGACAAGGCGAAAGCCACGCCGCTGAAGCTGGCGCCTCCAAACGTGGAGGCGAGCGATGCCCCGTACTTTGTCGACATGGTTCGCGAGCAATTGATCGGCAAATTCAGCGATAACGAGTTGAACGATTCGTCGTACCGGATTTACACGACGCTTGATCCGGACTTGCAGAAAGCGGCGGCGCAGTCGGTTGAGATGGGTATCAAGCTGGTTGATGAGCAGGTTAAGAAGCTGCGCACAAAGAAGATCAAGGTCGGAAAAAAGTTCGAGACGAAGGTAGAGCAAGGCCCGCAGGCGCAGGTGGCGGTGGTGGTGCTCGATCCGCACACGGGAGCGGTGCTGGCGCTGGTGGGTGGCCGGGACTACGCATGGAGTCAGTTGAATCACGCTGTGGCGAAGCGTCCGACAGGATCGATCTTCAAGCCATTCGTGTATGCCGCGGCCATGAATACGGCGCTGGATGGATCGCAGACGGTCATCACTCCGGCGTCGACCGTGACGGATGAACCGTCGAGCTTCACCTATGGCGATCAGATCTACGAGCCGCGCAACTACAAAGAGGAGTATCACGGCGAAGTGACGCTGCGGTATGCGCTTGCGATGTCGTTGAACAACGCGACGGTGAAAGTGGCGGAAGAAGTCGGGTATGACAAAGTTGCGGACTTGGCGAGGTCGGCGGGGGTTGTGTCGGTGAAGGCGACTCCGGCCATGGCGCTGGGCTCCTATGATGCGTCGCCTGTGGATATGGCGGGAGCTTACACGGCATTTGCGAATGGAGGGATCAGGCTTTCGCCGATTCTGGTGCGCTCGGTTCGTACGACCAAGGGAGACGTGATCGCGAACTACAACACGGATCAGCGCCAGGTGATGGATCCACGCATCGCCTACGTCATGACAAACATGATGGAGGGCGTGATCAATAACGGGCTGGGATACACGGCAGTAAGGCTGCGGGGATTCACGCCTCCGGCAGCGGGTAAGACAGGTAGTTCGCATGACGGATGGTTTGCCGGATATACGTCCAACCTGCTGTGCATCGTCTGGGTAGGATATGACGATTATAGCGATCTGCGCCTGAGCGGGGCGCAGACGGCGGCGCCGATCTGGACTGAGTTTATGAAAAAGGCGTCGACACTACCCCAATATTCCGACATGCGAACCTTCGCGCAACCGTCGGGTGTTGTGGATGTGCAACTGGACAAGGCGACCAACCGGCTGGCGACACCCAACTGCACTGATGACTACACCTCGGCGTTCGTGGCCGGGACCGAGCCCCACGATACATGCGAGATGCAGCAAGGATTAAAGGGCTTTCTGACCAAGATGTTAGGCGGGGGAGAAAAGGCAGTGATGCCCGCACAGCCGGGGAACGGGCAGGATCCCAATGCCGCCCAGGATCCGAGGAAAAAGAAGGGACTCTTCGGCAAGATTGCCGGCATTTTCAAGGATGACAAGGGCTCAACTCCGGAGTCTGAACCTGCGGACAGCGGCCAAGAAGCGCCCCATTAAGGCAGGGCCGGCGGTTAGCGGTCGGCCAAAGACTTCTAATCTGGATTGCCGGCCCGAACTGTGCCAGAATAATCGCAGAATTTGGGGGTGGCCTGTGTCACTCTTCTCGAAGTACTTGCCGGTCACTGTTTTTCTGATCATCGTTACCCTTTCCCTTTCGGCCATCACTTCGGCGCAGGTTTCGCGCTCGGAGCAGGTCCAAGTCACACCGCCATTGTTGCGAACAATCGATCCGCCGTCGCCGGACGCGACCGCCGCGGCGCTTGAGGAGCGTG
>Ga0335085_10001401_pt1 | contig 51929 bp, 42 predicted proteins | sample Lox_Sample_45_FD_206712 | JGI IMG/M metagenome (GOLD analysis project Ga0335085, IMG submission 206712) | Soil microbial communities from Loxahatchee National Wildlife Refuge, Florida, United States - Lox_Sample_4.5 | ecosystem: Environmental > Terrestrial > Soil > Wetlands | place: USA... | reverse complement strand
GCGTCGAAGGCGCCGGGGAGGGCGGCGAGGACGCGGTGGGCCAGGACGGGGATCGCCACGCGCTTGACGTCGTCCGGGGTGGCGAAGGCGCGCCCCGAGACGAGGGCGCGCGCCTGCACGGCCCGGAAGAACCCCTGCGCGCCGCGCGGCGAGGCCCCGAGGATCAGGTCGCGGCTCTTCCGGGTCCGCGCGACGATCTCGAGAATGTAGTCCATCAGCTTGTCGACCACGGTGACCCGCTCCGTCGCCTGCTGCGCCTCCTTCAGCTCCGGCAGCGACATCTCGGGGGCGAGCGCCGCGAGGACGCGGTCGGCTCCCCCGGCGATCAGGAGGCGCCGCTCTTCCGCGCGCTCCGGATAACCGAGCGAGATCCGCATCAGGAAGCGGTCGAGCTGGGACTCCGGGAGGGGGTAGGTTCCGAGGTACTCGACCGGGTTCTGCGTCGCGAGAACGAGAAACGGCTCGGGCAGCGGCCGGGTGACCCCGTCCGACGACACGGCCCGCTCGTTCATCGCCTGCAGGAGCGCCGCCTGCGTCTTCGGCGTCGCGCGGTTGATCTCGTCGGCCAGGAGGACGGGGGTGAAGACCGGGCCCGGATGGAACTCGAACTCCTGTGTCCGCGCGTTGAAGACGGTCAATCCGAGGATGTCGGACGGCAGGGTGTCGGGCGTGAACTGGATCCGGTGGACGCCGACGCCGAGCGAGCGGCCGATCGCCGTCGCCAGCGTCGTCTTGCCGACGCCCGGGACGTCCTCGATGAGGAGGTGGCCGCGCGCGAGGAGGCAGACGACCGCGTCCTCGACGGCGGCGGCGGGCCCGCGGTAGGCCGTCCGGACGGCCGCGACGAGGCGGGCCACCGGCGTCAGGACGTGCGGGGGGACCGGGACGGCGCTCACGGCTTTCCTCCCGGCGCGCGCGACTCGACCCAGCGGCGGAGCTCGTCCGACGCGTCGCGCCGCGACACGAGGAGTCCGTCCGGCGACTCGACGACCGCGATGTCCGACAGGCCGATGACGCAGACGGGCCGGCCGCCGGAGAGGACGAGGTTGTTCGCGGCGTCGATCGAGGCGACCTCCCCCGCCGCGACATTTCCGCGCGCGTCCCCGGTCCGGAAGGCCCAGACCGCCTCCCACGACCCGAGGTCGCTCCAGCCGCACGCGCACGGCACCGTGAGGACGCGCGGCGCTCTCTCCATGACCGCGACGTCCATCGAGACGGCGGGAGAAGAGGAAAACGATTCTTCGAAGGAAGAAAGATCGCCGGCACACCGGGCCGCATGGGCGCGCCGAGCCGCGTCGAGGATCGCGGGGCAGGATCGCTTCATCTCTTCGAAGAGAAGAGGAATCCGGAAGACGAAGATGCCGGCGTTCCAGAGGTGGCGTCCGGAAGCGACGAACTCGCGGGCCCGGCTGGCATCCGGTTTTTCCACGAAACGGACGACCGGAACGGCTCCGCCTTTCTCCCCTTTCGAAGAAAATCCCCCGGCGATCTCTTCGGACGTTTCCATGTAGCCGTAGCCCGTCTCCGGCCGGGTGGGCCGGATGCCGAGCGTGACGAAGGCGTCTCGTGCTTCGGCCGCCCCGACCGCCGTCCGGAGCGCGGCGACGAAAGCCTCCTCGTCGCGGACCGCCTGGTCGGACGGGAGGACGACGAGGACCGCTTCCGGCGCCTCGGCCTCGACCGCGAGGGCCGCCAGGGCGATCGCCGGGGCCGTATTCCGCCGCGCCGGCTCGAGGACGAGGCGCGACGCCGGCAGGTCCGGGAGCTCGCGGCGGAACAGCTCCGCGTGTGTCGTCCGGGCCGAGACGAGGACGTTCTCCCCGCCGACGAGCCGCGAAGCCCGGCGGAGGGTCTCGGTGAGGAGCGACCGTTCAGAGGCCAGCGCCAGAAACGGCTTCGGCCTCGTCTCCGTGGAGAGCGGCCAGAGCCTCGTCCCGCTCCCCCCGGCGAGGATCACGGCGCGGAGGGGAGCAGGCGACGGCATCGGTTCATTCTACGGAAGCCGGCGGCAGAACCTCGATCTCCGGGTCGAGCTCGACGCCGAACCGCTCCTTGACGGCGCGGCGCATCTCGGTCATGAGCGATCGGACGTCGCGCGCGGTCGCGCCGCCACGATTCACGATGACGTTTGCGTGGACGGCCGAGACCTCCGCGCCGCCGACCCGCCGTCCCTTCATCCCGCACGCTTCGAGAAGACGCCCGGCGAAATCGCCGGGGGGGTTCCGGAAGATCGACCCGGCGTTCGGCTGGCTCGGGAGCGCCTTCTTCCGCTTTCCCGCCACCTCCGCCATCCGGGCGCGAATCGTCTCCGGGTCGGCTTCGCGAAGCCGGAGCGTCGCCGAAGCGACGACCTCCTTCGACTCCACGAGCGCCGTCCAGCGGTAGCCATGGGGGATCTCCGACGCGGGGACGTCGCGCCGGTCTCCCGCGCGCGAGACGAGCTCGAGGGAAACCAGGAGGTCGAAGATCTCCGTTCCGTACGAGCCGGCGTTGATCCGGACGGCGCCGCCCACCGAGGAAGGAATCCCCGAGAGCCCTTCGAGCCCGGAGAGCCCTTCGCGTTCCGCCACGACGGCGAGGGACATCAGGGAGACGCCGCCTCCCGCCCCGACCTCGGTCCCCCGGACGGCCACGCTTCTGAAATCGCCGGAGAGGACGACGGCCACACCGGGGAATCCCTCGTCCGGGATCAGGACGTTTGAGCCCTTCCCGAGCAGGAGCACCGGCAGCCGTCCCCCGCGGGCCCAGCGGAGAAGCCCGGCGAGGGCCTCGGCGTCCTCGACCTCGGCGAAGAAGCGGGCGGGCCCGCCGATCCGCAGCGTCGTCCGCCCGGACAGCGGCACGTCTTCGCGAAGGACCAGCCGGAAGGCGGCGAGCTCCGGAGGGATCATCGGAGGAGGGCCAGGAAGGCGCCGAGAAGGAGGGCCACGAAGAACCCGCCGAGGAGGTCGTCCGCCATCACGCCGAGGCCTCCCGGGAGCGTCTCGGCCCTTCCGACCGGTCCCGGCTTCACGATGTCGATGACCCGGAAGAGGAAGAACGCCGCGGCGACCAGTCCCCAGAACCACGCGGAGGAGCCGCCGCGCGCGAGCGCGTAAACCGGAAGGAGCGCGATCGCCTGACCCGCGACCTCGTCGATCACGACCGGAGAGGGATCCCCCTCGCCGCGGAGCCGGGCGACGGCGCCGGCCGCCGGGATCCCCGCCGCCGACGCCGCCAGAGCGAAGGCGAGGAGGCCCGGGAACCCCCCGAGCCGGTACGCCCCCTCGACGAACGGAATCGCGAGAAGGCTCCCCCACGTTCCGGGGGCGACGGGGAGGAATCCGGCGCCGAACCAGGTCGCGAGAAGCGTGGCGCCGGGGGCGGCCCGGAAGACGTCGCTCCAGGGGCGCGCGGCGGATGACCCTTGATTTCCCCTCACGGCGGCCCTATCTTGCGCTCGTTCCTTCCGGGCTGCGTCTGCGGCGTGTCCCCATCTTCCCCACAACGGCCCCGGTCCGATACCTATAATCCGCCGTCCCGCACGAGAGCGGGAAAGAGAGGACGTCCATGGTCGAAGTCAGCAAGGAGAAGCTCAAAGCGCTCGAGCAGGCGGTCGCCCAGATCGACCGTCAGTTCGGGAAGGGAGCGCTCGTCCGCCTCGGCGACAAGCCGCACGAAACGATCCACTTCATCTCCACCGGCTCCATCGCCGTCGACTATGCCCTCGGCATCGGCGGCGTCCCCCGCGGGCGCGTCGTCGAGGTGTTCGGCCCCGAATCGTCGGGGAAGACGACCCTGACTCTGCACATCATCGCGGAGGCGCAGAAGCGCGGGGGCCTCGCCGCCTTCATCGACGCCGAGCACGCCATGGACCCCGACTACGCGAAGAAGCTCGGAGTCGACGTCGACAACCTCATGGTCTCCCAGCCCGACTCGGGCGAACAGGCCCTCGAGATCGCCGAGGCGCTCGTCCGCTCGGCCGCGGTCGACGTCGTCGTCATCGACTCCGTCGCCGCCCTCGTCCCGAAGGCCGAGCTCGAGGGCGAGATGGGCGACGCGATGGTCGGCCTGCAGGCGCGCCTCATGTCGCAGGCGCTCAGAAAGCTCACCGCCGTCGTCTCGAAATCGAAAACGACGCTCATCTTCATCAACCAGATTCGCGAAAAGATCGGCGTCATGTTCGGGAACCCCGAGACGACGACCGGCGGCCGCGCCCTGAAGTTCTACTCGTCGGTCCGGATCGACATCCGGCGGATCAACGCCATCAAGGACGGCGAGGAGGTCGTCGGCTCCCGGACGAAGGTGAAGGTCGTCAAGAACAAGGTGGCGCCCCCCTTCAAGATCGCCGAGTTCGACATCGGGTACGGCGAAGGGATCTCGAAGACCGGTGAGCTGATCGACCTCGGGCTCGAGCACAAGATCGTCGAGAAGTCCGGGGCCTGGTTCAGCTACGGCGACCTCCGGATCGGACAGGGGCGGGAGAACTCCAAGCAGTTTTTCCGCGACAACCCCGACATCGCCGGCGAGATCGAGAAGAAGATCCGGGAGAAGCTCGGCCTGCCGTCGCCCGACGTCGTGGCCGCGGCGGCGCCTCCGCCGGCGGCGCCCGCGGCGGCTCCCCCGGCGAAGGTCGGGGCCCCCGAGCGGAAGAGGTGAGATGAGGAAGGCCCGCGCCGCGGGCCTCGTCTCCCTCCTCACGGTCGCGCTCCCGGCCATCGCTGCCACTCCGTCCCCTTCGTTCGTGGGGGCCTGGGTCGTCGTCTGGCCGGGCGATCCCCGTCTGGATGGGTTGTCGGCCGCAGGCCCCGAGAGCCGCTCCCCGAACGCCCCGGGCCTCCTCCTCGCGGTCCCGGCAGCGGAGTTCGCAAGCCCGCTTTCGGAATCGTCGGCGCGGACGCTGGTCGCCGCGGCGAGACAGGCCGGATGGAAATCCGGCCTCGCCGTCGACCTTCCCGACACCGACGTCCCGAAGGACCCGCGCGCCGCAGAGGCCTGGACTCCGGAGAGACTCTATCCGGGACTTGGCCGTCTTCTGGAGGCGGCCCGGGGGGCGGATCTCTTCGTCCTCCGGTTTCCGACGCTCGAGGAGGAGGACCTTCCCGCCAGGCGGTTCGCCCTCCGGAAGATCGCCGCCTCCATCCGCGCGGAGAACCCCTCGGCCCGGATCGCCCTCGTCTTCCACCGGGTCCCCGGCGAGGCTCCCTTCCCGCCGGTCGCCCGGGCCCTGCTCGCCGACGACCTGGCCGCCTATCTCGATCTGATCGGGCTCTACGCCGAGTCCCCCCTGCCCGAGCCCGCGGAACTCCGGTCCGCGGCCGAGGCCCTCGGGATCGAGCGTCCCCTCGTCCTTCTCGCGCCTCCGCTCCCCGACGCGGCGGCGCTCCTCGATCTCGCCGCCCGCGCGGCGCCGGAAGGTATCCGGGTCGTGGCCGCGCCCGTGACGGCCCCCGGCACGGCGGATCGCCTCCTGCTTCGGTTCGGAAGAATCCTCGACGGCGATTTCGGCGCCGATGCGCGCGCCTCGAAGGTGGAAACGGCGAGCGGACAGCGGCTCTCCGCCTACCGCTTCGTCTCCGGAATCGACCTCGGCGGCGTCGTCCTCGTCCCGGGCGTCGAGCCGGCGGGCCCCCCGGTCCGGAGCGCGATCCGCCTGACGCTCGACGCCTCGACCTACTCGGCGTTCGAGGTGCACGAGCTCGCGACGGGCCGCTCCGGCCGTTTCGAGATTCCCCCGACCCGGGACGCTCCGACGCTGACCCTTTCGACGGCCGCGGGGCCGATCGCGGTGGTTCTGACGGCGCGGGAGAGATCCGCCGCCGAAGCGCCCCGCGCCCGCGTCGAGGCGACGGCGGAGCGCGGCACGACCGTCGAGGAGATCCTCGCCCGGCACCAGGTCTGGCGCGCCGCGCGGGACCTCCGGTGGACGCGTTTCCTCGCGCGGAACGAGACGTCGATCCAGTTCCGGTTCGTCGACCTCAACTCGACGCTGAACCTGACGCTCGCGGGCCCCTACTTCTTCGAAAAGGGAAAGGGCTCCGACTGGGTCTGGCACGAGGCCTACATCAACGGCGTGCGGTGGCGGGGGAAGAGGGTGCCGGAGCTCCCCCTCATCCAGCCGGAGAAGGTCTCGGAGCTGCCGCTTTCCCTCACGTTCGACGACTCGTACGTCTACGAGCTCGCCGGCCAGGAGACGGTGCTCGGGACCGCGTGCTGGGTCCTCGCCTTCACACCGAAGGCCGGAGCTTCCGACCGGCCTCTCTATGCCGGCACCGTGGAGATCTCGAAGGCCGATTTCTCCGTCGTCAGGGTCCGCTCGAAGCAGCTGAATCTCACCGGGGAGATGCTCACGGTCGACCAGGAGACGGAGTTCGGCCCCGTCCGGCCCGCCGACGGCGGTCCGCCGCTCCTTTTTCCGACGCACCAGCGCTCCCGCTGGGTCCTGAACACCTTCTCGGGAACGACGATGCTGGAGTCGGAGACGCGGCTCCTCGACGTCCGCATCGATCCTCCCGACTGGGACACGGTGCTCGCGGCCGCCTCCTCCTCGGACGACGTGATGGTGCGCGACACGGAGAAGGGGATGCGCTACCTCGAGAAAACGAAGGAGGGGGAGCGCGTGGTCGTCGAGAAGCCGAAGACCTCCCGCCTCTTCGGCCTCGCGGGGGTCTACTGGGACGCCTCCTTCAACTTTCCCCTGCCGCTCCTCGGCGTTTTCTACATCGACCTCGACTTCCGGAACAAGCAGCAGCAGCTGCAGGTCTTCTTCGGCGGGCCCCTCCTCCTCGCTTCGTTCAACGAGCCGCGCCTCTTCGGAACGAAGTTCAGCCTCGGCGCGAACGTCTTCGGCGTCGCCTTCCGCGGGAGCAACTTCTGGTACGAAAACGGCGTCGAGGACCCCTCGCAGCAGGTCAAGGACCGGAGCAGCGCCGCGAACGTCTTCCTCGGGGTGCCGGTCGTCCGTCACCTCAGGGCGACCCTGACCGTCGGCGTCTCCTACCGCGACTTCGGGGCCGCCTCCGACACCTCCCCGGACTTCGCGATTCCCTCGAACGGGGCGACGCTGAGGCTCTCGGCGGACCTCTTCTGGAACGTCTGGGGCTGGGCCGTTTCGGGGAGCTACGGCTGGTTCAAGCGAAGCGCCTGGGGGCCATGGGGCTATGCGGGGAACCCGCAGTGGGATCCCTCCAAGACCGAATACCGCCTCTACGGTGTGACGGCGGCGAAGGACTTTCCGCTCTCCGGCTTCCGCCTCGTCAAGCTCGGGGCGAGCTGGTTCGGCTCGGGCAACACGGACCGCTTCTCGGAATACACCTTCGGCAGCTTCGGCGGAACGCCGCTCGAGGGCTTCTCGACGGGAAACCTCCGGGCGCAAGAGGCGATCGTCGTCCGGGGGGCCTACGGGTACGTCTTCGGGAACACGTTCCGGATCCTCGCCGCGTACGAGCAGGCCTGGGTCACCGACGAGTACGTCGGCTACACGCGGGTCCCGTTCGCCGGCGCCGGAATCACCTCCGAGATGCCGGGACCCTGGTCGACGATCGTCCGTTTCGACGCGGGCCTCCCGGTCGTCGGCCGAAACCGGGGGACGAAGGGAGGCGTCGTGAACCTGACCTTCCTGAAGTTCTTCTGACAGAATCCGGCGCCCGTGCTCCTGGACCTGGCCCTTACGCTGCTTCTCGCGGTCCCGTCCCCCGCGCCGCCGGCGGCGTGGCCGATTCCCGCGGAGCTCCTGATCGGGGCCGACGCCGCCGCGGACGCTCCACCCGACTTCAAGCGGCAGCTCGTGAAGCACCGCGAGCGACTGATGGCGGGCATCCGGGACGCCGCCGCGGCCGAGAAGGGAACGCGCGACGCCGCCGCCCACCGGGCCGCCGCCGCCCGGGCCGCCCGGCAGATCGCCGCCGCCATCCGGGGGCGAAGGCCGTTTTCCGACGTGGCCTACGAGGCCGGGGGCCTCGTCCACGAAGCCTCGGCGGCGGCGCTCCTCGCGTCCGGGAGGGCCGACGCGGCCGAGCTCTCGCGGGCGGCAAAGAGCGCGAACTTCCTCGGCTACACCGCCACGCCTTTCGCCGACCCCGAGGCTCTCGCCGGCGGCGCGATCGTCCCGCCCGGGGCTCCGCCGCGCGCGGTCTACGACGCCGCCGTGAGCACGGCCACGCGCCTCTTCGCCTGGGTCTGGATGACCGCCGGAGGCGACGCGTCGATCGTCCGGCGACTGCCGGAATCGGGCGGCCCGTATCTCCTCCGCGGCGACTGAAGCACGCCCCGTTCCGCACCGCCCGGACCCTCGTAGAATCCGCCCGCTGTGAACGCAACACGCCGCGCCCTTCTCTCCGTCTCCGACCGGACCGGCCTCGTCGAGTTCGCCCGCGGCCTCGCCGCCCTCGGTTTCGAGCTCGTCTCGACCGGCGGCACCGCGAAACATCTGGCCGCAAGCGGCGTCGCCGTCACGTCCGTCGCCGACGTGACCGCCTTCCCCGAGGTCTTCGGGGGCCGCGTCAAGACCCTCCATCCGAAGATCTTCGGCGGGATTCTCTTCGACCGCTCCTCGTCCCGGGACGTCCGCGAAGCCGGAGAGAACGCCGTCCACCCGATCGACGTCGTGGCCGTCAACCTCTACCCGTTCGAGGAGACCGTCGCCTCCGGCTCGGCCTCCTTCGCCGAGGTCATCGAGAAGATCGACGTCGGCGGGCCCTCGCTCCTCCGGGCGGCGGCCAAGAACCATGCCCACGTCGCCGTCCTCACCGACCCGGGCGACTACCCGGAGGTTCTGTCGGAGCTCCGCGCCACCGGCACCACGTCCGAGGCGACGCGGCGGCGGCTGGCCGCCCGGGCCTTCCGGCGGACGGCAGCCTACGACGCCGCGATCTCGCGCTGGCTGACGAGCGAGACCGGCTCCGGGGACTTCGTCGAATGGCTGACGCCGACGTTCACCCTCTCGTCCACGCTTCGCTACGGTGAGAATCCGCACCAGCGGGGCGCCCTCTACGTCGACCCGGCGGCTCCGGACGTGGCCCTCGCGCGGGCGAAGGTGCTCCAGGGAAAGGAACTCTCGTACAACAACTATCTCGACGCCGACGCCGCCCTCTTCGGCGCCCGGACGCTCGGGCCGGGCGGCCTCACGATCATCAAGCACCGGATCCCGTCGGGCGCCGCGGTGTCGCCGCGAATGGCCGAGGCCTTCGCCAACGCCTGGGCGTCCGACCCCGTGGCCGGTTTCGGAGGGGTCGTCGCCTTTGCGGGCTCCCTCGACGCCGAGGCCGCCGCCGCCCTGACGGCGAAGTTCCTCGAGGTCGTCGTGGCGTACGACGTGGCCGCCGACGCGACGCCGATTCTCGCGAAGAAGCCGAACCTCCGCGTCCTCACCGTCGCGCCAGAGGTCGGGCCCCGCCCGCGCATCGAGGTGCGCGGAGTCGACGGCGGCCTCCTCGTCGAGGACGGAGACCTCTCGGCCGACGACGAGACCTCGTGGAAGGTCGCCACGAAGCGCGCTCCGACGCCGGCCGAGCGAGCGGCCCTCCGGTTCGCGTTCCGCGTCGTGAGGGCCGTCGTCTCGAATGCCATCGTCGTCTCGGGAGAGACCGCGACGTTCGGAATCGGCGGCGGGAGGACCAGCCGGGTGGACGCCTGCCGGGACGCGGTGGGGAAAGCCGGTGCGCGCGCCCGCGGCGCCGTCGCGGCCTCCGACGCCTTCTTTCCCTTCCCCGACGGCGTCGAGGTCCTCGCCGAGGCGGGCGTGACGGCCGTCGTCCAGCCGGGCGGCTCCGTCCGCGACGCCGAGGCCATCGCCGCCGCCGACGCCGCCGGCGTCGCCATGGTCTTCACCGGCCGGCGGCATTTCAGGCATTGAGATCCGGGGAGATTCTTCGAACGTGAAGGAGGCCTCTCCCGTCCGTATCGCCGCCGGGCTCGCGCTGGCGGCGGGACTCGCTCTCACGGAGAGGCCGGCGCGGCCGGCCGGCGCGACCCCCCCCGACGCGAGAGCGGTGCTCGCCCGGGTGCAGAGAGCGTATTCGTCGGCGCCGTCGTTCACGGCGAACTTCGTCCAGACCTACGCCCCGGCCGGTTTCGCGCCGGCCGCCCCCGAGACCGGCCGCGTGACCCTGCAGGCTCCGGACAAGATCCGCTTCGACTACGACGGGCCGGAGGGAAAGCTCTTCGCGTTCGACGGGAAGGCCGCCCGACAGTACGTGGCGGCCGACCGGCAGATGATCGTCAAGACGCTGCCGGCGTCCGACCGCGAGCGGCTGCCGCTCCTCTTCTTCGAGTCCGAGGAGACGGTCCTCGCCCGGTTCGAGGCCCTCGCCGCCGACGGGGAGAACGGCCTCGCGGACGTCTCGCTGACCCCGCGGTCCGGGGGCGACCCGGCCCAGATCGTCCTGGCGGTGGCCGCCACCGGGGAGGTCAAACGCCTCGTCGTGACGGACGGCGCCGGCAACCGGACGACCTTCACCTTCTCGCAGAAAGCGGCCGGAGCGCGCCGGTCTCTCTCGGACTTCGCCCCGAAGCCTCCCGCCGGGACGAAGGTCATCTCCGAGTGAAAGGAGCCGGAACAGGGCCATGAGCGAACCGAGCTTCGACGTCGTCTCGCAGGTCAACCTTCCGGAGGTCTCGAACGCGGTCGCGCAGGCGCAGAAGGAGATCGGCCAGCGCTTCGACCTGAAAGGGACCGCCGCCGGCCTCTCCCTCGCGGGCACCGAGATGACGCTCACAGCGAACGACGACTTCGGCCTGAAGGCCGTCAACGACCTCCTGCAGGGAAAGCTCGTGAAGCGCGGCGTCCCGCTGAAGGCGCTCGACTACGGAAAGCCGGAGCCGGCCGCCAAGGGGACCGTCCGCCAGCTCGTGACCGTCCGGCAGGGGATCGAGACCGAGAAGGCGAAGGAGATCGTGAAGGCGATCAAGGACGCCAAGCTCAGGGTGCAGGCGGCCATCCAGGGGGACCAGGTCCGCGTCACGGGAAAGAAGAAGGACGACCTGCAGCAGGTGATCGCGCTCCTCAAGGGCACCGACTTCGGCATCCCCCTGCAGTTCACGAACTACCGCGGCTGAAGACGCCGGGCGTCGCCGCCCTCCCGGGCTCCCCAAAGGGGCGTAGAGCGAGGGGGGAAACGCCGCCGGGCGCGATAAGATCGCCGCCGCACCGATGAAACCGAGCACGCTCAGGGACCGCCTTCTCACCGCCACCCTCCCGGCCGAGGAGCGCGAGAACGGCCGTCGCCTTCTCCGCGCCCTCGAGCCGATCCGGACGAAGCTGGAGGAGGTCGAGGCCGAGCTCGAGCGGCGCACGAAGTCCCCGATCCCGACGATCTCCCTCATCGGGGACTACCTCGTCGAGGGGGGCGGCAAGCGGATCCGGCCGTCGCTCCTTCTCCTGTGCGCCCGGCTCCTCGGCTACGCGGGGGACCGCGACGTCCGTTACGCGGCCGTCGTCGAGTTCCTCCATACGGCCACGCTCGTCCACGACGACATCATCGACGACGCCGAGACACGGCGCGGCCGGATCAGCGTGAACCGGCGGTGGGGGAACGAGCTGACCGTTCTGTTCGGCGACTACCTCTACATCAAGTCGATGGAGATCGCCCTCGACGAGGGGGACCTCGAGATCCTGCGGCTCCTCTCCAAGGTCACGCTCGAGATGACCGAAGGGGAGATCATCGCGTCCGAGCGTCGGGGCCTCATCGACCTCACGCTGGAGGGCTACCTCGACATCGTCCGGCGGAAAACCGCGCTCCTCTTCGCCGCCTCGTGCCGGATTCCCGCCTTCCTCGTCGACACGTATCTCGGGGAGAGCGCGGCGGCGTGGGGCGAGCGTCTCTGGGAGTACGGCCTTTCGCTCGGCATCGCCTTCCAGCTCCAGGACGATCTTCTCGACTACACGGCCACCGAGGAAGAGCTCGGCAAGCCGGTCCTCTCGGACCTCCGGGAGGGCAAGCTGACGCTGCCGCTGATCCTGAGTCTGGCCGACGCCTCGCGCGCCGAGCGGAAGCAGATCGAGACCGTCGTCGCGGAGCGCCGCTTCGACAGCGTCGGACGGGGGGACATCCTGGCCATCGTCGAGCGCCTCGGGGCGGTCGAGCGGGCGCGGCGGATCGTGGACGACTACGCCGAGAGGGCCCGGCGGATCGCCGAGAGGTTTCCCGACTCTCCCTCGCGCGACGGTCTCCTGATGGCGGCCGACTTCGCGGCGCACCGCCGCAAGTAACTCAAACACAACAATTTAGATGGATGGCCTCAAGGGCCTAATAATCTTAGGCTCTGCACGGGTCCATAGGAGTCCGACAAGGGATGAGTCCGAACCAGTACGAGTACTGGACGAATGAAGTTAGGAGATTTTCCTCTTCAACCTGTTTTTCTTCGGATTTTTTCTTGATTTTCACAACCCGAAGTCTTACCTTATCCACAGCCCCGAGACCCGGACCGAAACGTTCAGAACACACGGAGAGAGAATGTTCGAGAAGCTCTTCCGCTCGTTCCGGGCGACCTTCCATGGCGAAGGCCGCGAGGAGTTCACGCTCGACGAGGAGATCGCCCTCTACCGGCACCGCGCCGACCTCGCCCTCCAGGAGGAACGCTGGAACGACGCGCTCGTCTTCCTCGCCAAGATCCTCCGGCTCAACCCGTACGACCTCCAGGCCCGGATGGCGGTGGCCTGGACCTACCACTACAAGCTGGGCGAGGCGACGAAAGCGCTGCTGACCTACGAGAAGGTGATCGCGGCCGCCGGCTACGACGAGTCGAACTCGTACTCCGCCGCCGCACGCGAGGGGATCCGCGAGCTCGCCTTCTCCGCCGAAGTACCCTCTCTTCCGATGGAAGGCCTGATGGACGAAGAGTCCGAGGCTGAACCTTCGGACGTCCCGTCCCGGAGCGCCGCGGTCTAGACCTCCTCCTCCTCCTCCTCCCGTTTCCCGTCCCCGATCCCCGCGCCCGCCTCCCGGCGGGCGCTTCTCACATCGTTGACCGCGCGGCCGGGAGCGATGCTAGTATCGAACGTGCCCCTCGTTGCAGCCGTCATCCCCTCCCGGTACGGCGCCGAGCGCTTCCCCGGCAAGCCCCTCCACCTCCTCTCCGGCATTCCGATGGTCGTCCGGGTTCTCGAGCGCGCCCGGCGGGCGGCCGGAGTCGACCTCGTTCTCGTCGCGACCGACGACGAGCGGATCGCGGCGGTCGTCGAAGCGGCCGGAGGCCGCGCCGCGATGACCGACCCCGCCCTGCCGTCGGGAACCGACCGCGTCTGGGCGGCCGTCCGCGACCTCCCGGTGGAGATCGTCCTCAACGTCCAGGGGGACGAACCGCTCCTCGACACGCGCGACATCGAGCGGGTGGCGGCCTTCCTCCGGGAGCACCCCGAGTTCCCTCTCGCCACGGTGGCGCTGCCGCTCGCCGACCCGGCGGACGCGGCCGATCCGAACGTCGTCAAGGTGGTCCGGGGCGACGACGGACGGGCGCTCTACTTCTCGCGCTCGCCGATCCCGTTCCGGCGGCGACCGGAGAGGGGCCTCCCGACGCTCAAGCACCTCGGCCTCTACGGTTACCGGAAAGAGGCCCTGGCGCGCTGGACCGCGCTGCCGCCGCATCCTCTCGAGCGCGCGGAGAGCCTCGAACAGCTCCGGGCGCTGGCGGCCGGGATGGCGATGGCGGTCCTCGACGCGGCCTCGGATTCCATCGGCGTCGACACGATCGAGGATGCCCGGAAGGTCGAAGAGATCCTGAGACGGGAAGCGCCCGTCTCGCGGTGAGAGGAGGGGACGATGGGGACGAAATACATCTTCATCACGGGCGGCGTGGTCTCCGGCCTCGGGAAAGGGATCGCCGCCGCCTCGATGGGCGCCCTCCTGGAGGCCCGCGGCTTCAAGGTCACCCTCCAGAAGTTCGACCCGTACATCAACGTCGATCCGGGGACGATGTCGCCGTTCCAGCACGGCGAGGTCTACGTGACCGACGACGGGGCCGAGACCGACCTCGACCTCGGCCATTACGAGCGCTTCACCTCGGCCGTGACGGGAAAGGCGAACAGCGTCACGACCGGGAAGGTCTATCTCTCCGTCATCGAGAAGGAGCGGCGCGGCGACTACCTCGGGAAGACCGTGCAGGTGATCCCCCACATCACGGACGAGATCAAGGACTCCATCCGGCGCGTGGCCGGGGACCACGACGTCGTCCTCGTCGAGATCGGGGGCACCGTGGGCGACATCGAGTCCCTCCCCTTTCTCGAGGCGATCCGGCAGTTCCGGCAGGACGTCGGGCGCGGCAACGCGATCAACGTCCACCTGACGCTCGTCCCCCACATCGCCGCCTCCAACGAGCTGAAGACGAAGCCGACCCAGCACTCCGTCAAGGAGCTCCTCTCCATCGGCATCCAGCCGGACATCCTCCTCTGCCGCGCCGACCGCACCATTCCCGAGGAGATGAAGAAGAAGATCGCTCTCTTCTGCAACGTCGACGAGCGGGCGGTCATCACCGCCCGGGACGTCCCGTCCATCTACGAAGTGCCGCTGGCCTTCGCCCGTGAGGGGCTGGACGAGATCCTCCTCGACTACCTCTCCCTCCCCCACTACACGCGCGACATCGCGCGGTGGGAGCAGATCGTCAACCGCGTGAAGAACCCCGCCGAGGACGTCACGATCGCCATCTGCGGCAAGTACGTCCAGCTCGGCGACAGCTACAAGTCCCTCAACGAGGCGCTCCACCACGGCGGCATCGCGAACGGCGTGAAGGTGAAGCTCGTCTTCGTCGATTCGGAGGAGCTGGAGGCGAGCGGCTTCCCGGAGACGCTGGTGAACGCCGATGCGATCCTGATTCCGGGGGGCTTCGGAAAGCGCGGCATCGAGGGAAAGATCCAGGCCATTCGCTATGCGCGCGAGATGAAGGTGCCGTTCTTCGGCATCTGCCTCGGGATGCAGTGCGCCGTCATCGAGTATGCGCGCCACGTCGTGGGCCTCGCGAACGCGAACTCGACCGAGTTCGACGCGAACGCGCCCCACAAGGTCATCTACAAGCTCCGGGACCTCCTGAAGGTCGAGGCCCTCGGCGGCACGATGCGGCTCGGGAAGTACCCGTGCGACCTCGCCGAGGGATCGCTCGCCCGCCGGTGCTACGGCGAGGCCCAGATCTGGGAGCGCCACCGCCACCGCTACGAGGTGAACCAGGAGTACCTGGGGCTCCTCCGCGGTGCCGGGATGAGCTTCGCCGGCATGTCGCCGGACCGGAAGTTCGTCGAGATGGTCGAGCTGACCGACCACCCCTGGTTCCTCGGATGCCAGTTCCATCCGGAGTTCAAGAGCAAGCCGACGACGCCCCATCCGCTCTTCAAGGACTTCGTCCGCGCGGCCCGCGCCCACAAACACGCCCGCCGGGACGGCGCCGAGCGGACCACGTCCGAGATCTCCGCCGCCGTCGAGGCGCCGGCCCACCTCCCGCCGCCGAACGGCGAGTCGGCCTGACGTCGTTCCGACGGGTCGCTTCATGGCACGAGCTCGCGTCTTCTGCTCGATCACACCCGACCTCTCCGTCGGTGATCGCTGCCGCCCGGTCTTCTTCGCGGGCCCCTGCGTCCTCGAGTCGCGCGCCCACGCGCTCAAGATGGCCAAGGCGATCAAGTCGGTCTTCCAGGACGAAGGGGCCGCGGACCGCCTCGTCTTCAAGGCCTCCTTCGACAAGGCGAATCGGAGCGCCGGCGATTCATTCCGCGGGCCCGGCCTCGAGAGAGGGCTTTCCATCCTCTCCGAGGTGAAGGAGAAGCACGACCTCCCGATCCTCACGGACGTTCACCTCCCCGAGCAGTGCGAGATCGCCGCCGAGGTGGCGGACGTCCTCCAGATTCCGGCCTTCCTCTCCCGCCAGACGGACCTGATCGTGGCCGCGGCCGAGACGGGAAGGGCGCTGAACGTGAAGAAGGGGCAGTTCCTCGCCCCGGACGACTGCGCGCAGATCGTCGCCAAGTGCCGCGCGGCTGGAAACGGGAACGTGACGCTCTGCGAGCGGGGGACGACGTTCGGCTACCACGACCTCGTCGTCGACTTCCGTGCCCTCCCGATGATGCGCTCGCTCGGCGTTCCGGTGATCTACGACGCCACGCACTCGCTCCAGCTCCCCGGCGGCCTCGGCACGGAGACGGGCGGCGTTCGTCACTTCGCCCCTCCCCTCGCCCGCGCCGCCGCTGCCGTCGGGGTCGACGGCTTCTTCTTCGAGGTGCACGACGACCCGGCGCACGCGAAGTCCGACCGCGCGACACAGCTTCCGCTCGCGAGCCTCCCGAAATTCCTCTCGGACCTCCTCCAGTTCGACGCCCTGCGGCGCCAGACGAACCCCTAAACCCCCAGAAGCGTCCCGCCCGGGAGACACCCCTTCGCGCGGCGCGCCCCGCCGGCTGCGCGACAATGGAGCGGGAAAGGGGTGCCATCAGCATCCAACCGGGGACACGTCTGGGACCGTACGAGGTCGTCTCGCTGCTCGGCGCCGGCGGAATGGGCGAGGTTTATCGTGCCCGCGACCCGCGCCTTCTCCGCGAGGTCGCGATCAAGACGATCGCTCCGCATCTCGCCGGCGGACCGGAGGCGCTCGCCCGGTTTCAGCGTGAGGCCCGGACGATCGCGGCGCTGACCCATCCCAACATCCTGGCCATCTTCGACGTCGGCACCCACGAGAACGTCTGGTTTCTCGTGACGGAGCTGCTCGAGGGGGAAACCCTCAGCGAAAGGCTCTCCCGCACGGTCCTTCCGTGGGCGAAGGCGGTCGAGATCGCGGCCGCCGTGGCCGAAGGGCTCGCGGACGCCCATGCGCACGGGATCGTTCACCGCGACCTCAAGCCGGGAAACCTCTTCCTGACCTCGGAAGGCCGTCTCAAGATCCTGGATTTCGGTCTGGCCCGGCGGATTCCCTCCGCGCCCGGTGCCCGGGACACGGAGGCGCCGACGCTCGCTCCCTCCACCCAGGCCGGGGCGATCTCGGGCACCGTTCTCTACATGTCGCCCGAACAGGTCGAGGGCCGGCCGCTCGACGCCCGCTCGGACATCTTCTCCCTCGGTTCCGTCCTCTACGAGATGCTCGTCGGGAGGCCTCCCTTTCCGTCCGAGTCGCCGGGCGGAACGATGGCGGCCATCCTGCGGGATCCTCCCGCGCCGATCCCGCCGGGCCGCCAGGCGCTGCCGGCCGGGCTCGACCGCGTCGTCTGGCGCTGTCTCGAGAAGAATCCGGACGAGCGGTTCCAGTCGGCCCGGGACCTGGCGTTCGCTCTCAGAGCCTTCTTCAGCGGCGCGGCTCCGGCCGTCGAGGAGGCCGCCGGCCGGCCGGGGCCCCCGTCCGTCGCCGTCCTCCCGTTCCGGAATCTCAGCGCCGATCCGGAGAACGAGTTCTTCACGGACGGGATTCTGGAAGACGTCATCGCGCACCTGTCGAAGATCCGTTCCCTGAAGGTGATCTCCCGGACGTCGGTGATGCCCTTCAGGAATCGGGAGAAGAGCCTGCGCGAGATCGGGACGACCCTGGGCGCCGCGGCCGTCCTCGAAGGAAGCGTCCGGCGGGCGGGAAACCGGGTCCGGATCGTCGCGCAGCTCGTGGACGTCCGGACGGACGAAAACCTCTGGGCCGAGACCTACGACCGGGAGCTCGACGACATCTTCGCGATCCAGACCGACGTCTCCTTCCAGATCGCCGCCGCGCTTCAGGCGGAGCTTTCGCACGACGAGCGAAAGCGGATCCAGAGGACGCCGACCCGCGACCTGCACGCCTATCAGCTCTTCCTCCAGGGGAGGTACTGCTACACCCGCTACACCGATGAGGGCATCCGAAAGGGCATCGGCTATTTCGAGGAAGCGATCGCCGCGGACCCGGAATTCGCCCTGGCGTACGCGGGCTTGGCGCTCGCGTACGCCGAGCTCGGACAGGCACACGACTTCGGGTCGGTCAAACCCGCGGAATCCTATGACAGGGCCCGGGCCGCGGTGGCCAAGGCGCTGGCGCTCGACGACGCGCTCGGGGAAGCTCACGGCGTCGTGGCGCTCCTGAAGTTTGTCAGTGAATATGACTGGAGCGGCGCCGAACGGGAGTTCCGGCTCGCGCTCGAGCTCAGTCCGGGCAGCGCGGACATCCATGATCACTACGGCTGGCTCTGTTCGGCGCTCGAGCGGTACGACGACGCGATCCGGCTCGTGAAGCGCGCGCGGGAGCTGGACCCGCTGACCCATCGGTCCGATCTCGCCAACGAGCTTCTCCGGGCGGGTCGGATCGAGGAGGCCCTGGAGCTGGCGGAGCGGCTCGTCGAGTTCGAGCCCGGCAATCCGAGGGGGCACTCGATCTCGGGCTGGGCCCACCTCTCCAGGGGCCGGACGCGCGAAGGCCTCGCGGCGCTCGAGCGGGCCGCCGCGCTGACCCCCGAGAGCGCGCTCTTCCTGGCGCAGCTCGGTCAGGCCTACGGCATGACGGGCCAGGAGGCGAAGGCCCGGGAGAGTCTCGCGCGCCTCCGCGACCTGTCCCTGACGTCCTATGTTTCGCCGTATCTCTTCGCGTACGTTCACACCGGCCTCGGCGAGAGCGACCTGGCTCTCGACTGGCTCGAGAAGGCGTACGAACAGCGGTCGGGCCCGATCTACGGGATCAAGGGCTCTTTCCTGTTCCGGAGCCTCCGCTCGCATCCGCGGTTCGTGGCGTTGCTCCGGAGGATGAACCTCGCTTGAATGGCCGGGGCCGCCGTTTGAAGAGAGAGCCGTGAACCCGATCGCCGTCCGGGCCCTCGGCGTCCGCTACGGCCGCGTGACAGCGCTCGACGGCGTCACCTTCGATGTCCCGCCGGGAGCCGTCTACGTTCTCCTCGGACGCAGCGGCGCCGGGAAGTCGTCCCTCGCCCGCTGCGTCCTCGGCCGCCAGAAGCCGACGGCCGGCAGGGTGCTCCTCTCCGGTCGGAACGCCCGGCGAAGCCGCCTCGCGAATCTCCTCCGCCCCTTCGGCTTCGACTCCCGCGTCGTCCCGGCCAGCCTTCCGGACGGCGGGGACCCGCTGCGCGGACTCGCCCGCGCGCTCGACTCGCGACCGGGGGTGCTCGTTCTCGACGACCCGACGCACGGCCTCGACGCCGCCTCCGCCCGCGCCTTCCTCGAGGCGGCAGCCGGGGAACGCGTCCGGGGGACGACCCTCCTGCTCTTGACGTCGGATCCGGAGGGTGCCGAGAGGATCGCGAGCCACGTCGGAGTCCTTCGAAACGGGCGGCTGGCCGTGAACGACGAGATCGGGAACCTCGGGCGCCGCTTCCGGCGGATCCGCTACCGCAACGAGATCACCGAGGAGCGGACCGAGTACGGGACGGAGCTGGACGCCTTCGACGCCGTCCGGGTGAAAGTGCGCGGGTGGGGCGTCGAGGCCGTCGTCTCGAACTTCGACGACGGCGCCTTCGCGTCCTTCGCCGTCACGGAGGGCGTCGTCGAGGCCCGTGCCGAGGCGCTCTCCCTCGAGGAGATCTTCGCGGCGGTCGCCGGCGAGGGTTCTGCGACCGCACGGCCGTGAGGGACAAGCGCGGGGCGACACCGTAAGATCCAGGCGTGACGACCCCGGCCCGGCGCGAGGCGCGGCGCGTGATCGAGATCGAGGCCGCCGCCGTCCGCTCGCTTCTGGACGACCTCGACGACGGCTTCGACGCCGCCGTGGCGGCCATGAAGGAGACGGCCGGGCGCGTCGTCGTCACCGGCATCGGGAAGAGCGGCATCATCGGCCAGAAGATCGCCGCCACGCTCGCCTCCACCGGAACGGCGGCTTTCTTCCTCCACCCCTCCGAGGCGATCCACGGCGACCTCGGGATGATCCTGAAGGGGGACGTCGTCCTCGCTCTCTCCTACTCGGGCGAGACGGCCGAGATCGTCGCCCTCGTCCCCCACGTCAAGCGGCGCGGCGCGACGCTCGCGGCGCTGACGGGAAGCCCGGCCTCGACGCTCGGGCGGAGCGCCGACATCGTCGTCGCCTGCCGGATCCGCGAGGAGGCCTGCCCCCTGAACCTCGCGCCGACGGCCTCCACGACGGCGCAGATGGCGATGGGGGACGCCCTGGCCATGGCGCTCTCCCTGGAGAAGGGGTTCCAGCCCGAGGACTTCGCCGCCCTCCACCCGGGCGGGAAGCTCGGGAAGCGCTTTCTCCGGGTCCGCGACCTGATGCACACCGGGGACGCGATCCCGCTCGTCCCGGCGTCTGCCGTGATGAAGGACGTCGTCTACGAGATGTCGAAGAAGCGGTTCGGGATCACGGGTGTCGCCGACGGAGCGGGACGGCTGGCCGGCGTCATCTCGGACGGCGACCTCCGGCGCCTCCTCGAACGCCACGGCTCCCGCGCCATGGACCTCTCGGCCGGGGAGGCGATGAGCCGGGATCCGAAGACGATCGCGGCCGCCGCCTTTGCCACCGAGGCGCTCCTCGGAATGGAGGAGCGGAAGATCACCTCGTTCTTCGTCGTGGACGACGGAGGGCGGCCCGCCGGCATCCTCCACCTCCACGACCTGTGGGGCATCGAGTCGATCTGAGGGGCATAATCGTCCCGTCGTGCCCACCGCACCCATCGTCCCGGAGGATCTTCGAACCAAGCTGGCCCGCGTTCGCGGGCTGATCCTCGACGTGGACGGCGTCCTGACGGACGGCTCGATGACCTTCGACGAAGAGGGGCGCGAGTGGAAGACCTTCGACGTGAAGGACGGACTGGGGCTCGTCCTTCTCCGGGACCTCGGCTACAAGATCGGCATCGTCTCCAGCCGGGTCTCCAGGGTCGTACTTGCACGCTGCCGCGACCTGAAGCTGCCGGAGGGTTACGTCCTCCAGGGCGAGCGCGACAAGGCGGCCGCCTTCGACCGGCTCGTGGCGCTCTGGGAACTCCAGCCGTGGGAGGTCGCCGTCGTCGGCGACGACCTTCCCGACCTCGGCATGCTGCGCCGCGCCGGGATCGCCGCCTGCCCCGCCGACGCCGTGCCCCTCGTCCGCGACGCTGCCGCGCTCCGGCTGACGCGGTCGGGAGGAAACGGGGCGGTCCGCGAGATGTGCGACCTGATCCTCGAGGCCCGTCGCGGTTCGCGCGCCGACCGGCCGGCACCGGTCTCGCCGGAACCGCCGGGCCCGGCCGACGGCGACGTCATCCCCTTTCCCGGCTCGCGCACCTGACCGAGCCGGGGATTGACCCCGCCGCCCCCCGGGGCGGCACGGACCCGAGGGAGGAGACGCGATGCCCGTCGCATCCCAGCTCCGGGCCGGCACGGCCCTCCGCCTCTCCGGCGAAGTCTGGAAGGTCCTGGCCGCCGAATACCACGGCGGCGGCGGAAAGATGGGGGGCGTCACGCACGCCCGGCTCCGGAACGTCCGGACGGGGACGCAGCGCGAGTGGCGCTTCCGCGCCGACGAGCCGATCGAGGCCGTCGAGCTGGAGAAACAGGCTCTCCAGTTCCTGTACGGGGATGCCGGCACGTCCGCGTTCATGAACCCCGTGACGTTCGAGCAGACGGAGGTCGAGAACACCCTTCTCGGAAAGTCCGCGGCGTTTCTGACGCCCGAGATGACCGTCCCCGTGGAGTTCTGCGAGGGTCGCCCGATCGGCGCGACCCTGCCCGAGATCGTGGAGGTCCGCGTGGCCTCGACGGCCGAGCCGGTCCACACGCAGGGGCAGGACAACGTCTGGAAGGACGCGCGTCTCGAGAACGGTCTCGCGATCCTCGTGCCGCCCTTCATCGCGGAGGGCGAGACGATCCGCGTGAAGGTCGAGGACGCGACCTACGTCGAGCGGGCCAGGAGCGAGAAGCGGCGGGCGTGAGCCCTACGTGGCGCCGGTCTTTCCCTTGTCGCGCTTCTTGAAGGCCCAGGCGAGGCCGACGCCGAGCAGGTAGAGCGCGCACATCGGCAGGGCGAAGGCGCACTGCGTCGGGATGTCGGGCGTCGGCGTGATGACGGCCGCGATGATGAAGATGATGAGGACGGCGTACCGGAACTTGGCGAGAAGCCACTTCTCGTCCACGACGCCGATCCGCGCGAGAAAGAAGATGAGAAGCGGCGTCTCGAAGACGATGCCCATCCCGAACAGGATCTTCGTGACGATGTCCAGGTAGTCCTCGATCTTCAGGACGGGCATGAAGTCCTCGCCCGTCGAGACGAGGAAGTTCGCCACCATGGGGAAGGCCACCGAGTAGCCGAAGTAGCCGCCCCCGACGAAGAAAACCACGGAGGAGAAGACGAACGGGAGGACCCATCGCTTCTCGTGCTTGTACAGGCCGGGCGCCACGAACAGCCAGAGCTGCCAGAGGAGCACGGGGCTCGCGACGAAGATCCCCGCGATCAGCGCGACGTTGATGTAGATCATGAAGGGTTCGGTGAGCTGCGTGTAAGCCAGCTTCGTCCCCTGCGGCAGCGCCTTCAGCACCGGGGCCGACAGGAACTGGAACACCTCTCTCGCCCGCCACCAGCAGACGAGGAAGCCGACGGCGACGGCGACGAACGACCAGATGAGCCGCTTGCGGAGGTCCTCGAGATGCTCGAGGAAGGTCATCCGCGGAAGGTCCTCCTCCGGGTCCCCGCCGGCGCGTCGGTCGATCACGAGGGCTTGACCGGTCCGCTCTCCGGTGCGGACTGGGGCGGTTCGGACGCCGGTGCGGTCCCCGGCGGCGGCGGCTCGCCGGAGGGAGCGTCTTTCGTCGCCCGGTCCATTTCGTCCTCGATCGTCCGCTTCAGCTCGTTGGAGGTCCGCTTGAACTCCCCGAGAGCCTTGCCGACCTGCTTGCCGATCTCCGGAAGCTTCTGGGGCCCGAAGAGGAGCAGCGCGAGGGCGAGGATGAGGATCAGCTCAGGCATGCCGAGGTTGCCCATCCGGAGAAGCGCCTCCTTCCGCGCCCGCCCGAGAATCGGCCGCTCCCTTCATGAAGTCAAGGCGGGCGGCCGTGGCCGGAGTGCTACCCTTCGCACGTCAGGGAGGTCCCCGCGTGACCCACACCGCCCCGAAGGAATCCGCCCTCCGCCGCCGCCTGGCGACGTTCGCCTTCCTCGCCGCCGTCACCCTCGCCGGCGGGCTGATCGGCCCGAAGCTCGTCGCGGTCCCGGACGCCACGAGCGCCGGGATGAAGGAGTACGCGGACCTCCTGGCCACGATGAGGGCGTGGTACGCCGACGACATCGTCCCTTCGAAGCTGGTCTACGCCTCGATCCAGGGGATGCTCGGGAACCTCGACCCGCACACGAACTTCCTGGAGCCCGAGGAATACGGCGCGATGCAGGAGAAGCAGCGCGGCTCGTTCTACGGGCTGGGGATCATCATCTCGAAGCGGAACGGGAAGATCACCGTCATCACGCCGCTCGAAGGCTCCCCGGCCGACCGCCTCGGCATTCGCGCCGGCGACATCATCGACCGCGTCGAGGGGCAGCCGATCGACGACCTGCCCGTGGACGCCGTGGTCCGGAGGCTCAAGGGGCCGAAGGGGTCCAAGGTCCGCATCACGATCGTCCGGCCCGGGCTCCCCGAACCGCTTCAGATGACCGTCACGCGCGCCGAGATCCCGACGAACTCGGTCGCCTACGCCTTCATGGTCGAGCCGGCGACGGGCTACATCCGGCTGAAGGACTTCACACAGACGTCGTCCCAGGAACTGGCCGAGGCCTGGGAGAAGCTTGAGAAGCAGGGGATGAAGCGGCTCGTCTTCGACCTCCGCGGAAACCCCGGCGGCCTCCTCGACCAGGCGGTCGGCGTCTGCGACTTCTTCCTCGCCAAGGGGGAGAAGGTCGTCTCCACGCGCGGCCGCTCCGCCGGCTCGGACCAGACGTTTCTCGCCCCCGGGAAGAACACGAAGGCCCGCATCCCGGTCGTCGTGCTCCTGAACAAGGGATCCGCCTCGGCCTCCGAGATCGTGGCCGGCGCCGTGCAGGACCACGACCGCGGTCTCATCGTCGGCCAGACGAGCTGGGGCAAGGGCCTCGTTCAGTCCGTCTTCACGCTCTCGGACGGGGCCGGGCTCGCCCTGACGACGGCGAAGTACTACACGCCGTCGGGGCGCTGCATCCAGCGGGACTACAAGGACGTCCTCGAGTACCTCGCGCCGGAAGGCGAAGAAGGTGCCGAGGAGACGTCCGACACGACCGAGAGCCGGGAGACCTTCCGGACGGACGCCGCCCGGACGGTCCACGGCGGCGGCGGCATCTCACCGGACGTCTTCGTGAAGGCCGAACCGCTCTCGCGCTTCGCCGCGACGCTCTATGCCCGCGGCATCTTCTTCGAGTACGCGGTCCACTACCGCGCGCAGCATCCCGAGGTCCCGCGCGACTTCCAGGTGACGGAAGCCGTCCGGGACGACTTCTTCCTCTTCCTCGACGCAAAGCCCGAGCTGGGCTGGGACGGGAAGGCGCGCGAGAAATATGCGTCCGAGAAGGACCCGAGGGTGATCGACCGGGCGCTGCGCGAAGAGCTCCTCACGGCCGTCTACGGACGGGAGACCGGCTTCAGGTCGAGCCTCGAAGGGGACGTCGTCCTCCGGAAGGCACTCACCCTCTTCCCCGAAGCGGAGAAGCTCGCCGCCGCCCGCGCCGCCGCCCTCGTCGCCCGGGCGGCGGCCCCTCGCTGAGGCCGGGCCGCCCGGCGGTCCCCCGGCCTCCTACCGGAGGAGCGTGCTGTTGTCGACCAGGAAGCGCCGCGTCGCGGCCGCCCGGCGGGTCAGCTGTCCGTCCTGCACCTCGATCGTCAGGTCGTGCTCGCTGTTCGAGAGCTTCGTCGTGTCGAGATAGAAGCGGAAGCGCGCGTTGTAGGACTGCGGATAGTACGGATAGAGGAGCGCGATGTCGGAGCTGGGGAGGCCGTACTCGGCGTAGTCCTTCCCCGTCACGGCGTCGATCTGCACGACGCCGTCGATCTTGATCCGCACCCGTCCGACGTAGTCCAGGTCGAGAGCCCAGCCGAGGACCGGGAAGACCCCCGAAACGAGCTCGTAGTTGGTCGGGTCCTCGACAGAGCCGATCGGCGGCGGATTGCTCGTCGAACTCGCGCACTCCATCACGATCGGGACGTCCTTAAGGGGTGCCCAGGTCTCTTCCTTGTCGTACGCCTTCACCTGGAGGACGTGGGCTCCTTCCGTGAACCCGGCCTGTGTCAGGAGATAGCCGACGTCCACGAGGAAGGCGAAGCCGGAATTCGGCGCCTGGGAGAAGCCCGGATAGAGGATCTCGATGTCGGGCCGGTAGTACCCGTAGCAGTCGACGAGCGCGTAATTGAGCAAGGCCTCACGCCGGCAGTCGAGGCGGCTGTCCTTGATCGGGACGCCGTCGATCTCCAGCCGGACGTGCGAGACGCCGCCCCGGTCCTCGGGCACGCCGGTGTCGAGCGCCCAGCCGGCGACCCGCATCAGGTAGTGCGGGTCGACGATCTGCCCGCCGCCGCCGGAGGGATAGCCGACCGGCGCGGCTTCGCAGTTCCCGAACCAGGTCGAGTTCGCGAGCGGCTGCTCCACGTCGCCGAAGGGGGGCAGGCCCGGTCCGTTGTTGAAGACCTGGACCTGCCGGCTGCCGAGGAACCCCTGCTGCCCCTGGTCGTCCACGGCCTTCGCGGAGATCTCGTGGACGCCGTTGGCGAGGCGCGTGGAGTCGACGCTCAGGATGAATCCGGAGCTGGCCGCCGCCGGGTCGTCCGGATAGGCCGCCCAGACGTCGGGACGCGGGATGCCCGTGACGGCCTGGCGCTCGAGGAGCCCGTCCACGTAAACGTCGACGTGGTCGACGTGCGTGTCGTCCAGAGCCCAGCCGACGACGGGAAGGACGCCGCTCGGATTGCAGGCGCTGTCGGGCAGCGGGTAGTCGAGGTCGCCGAACGGCGGCTGGTTATAGGCGCTGTCGATCAGGATCGCCCGCGGCGCGAGGAAGTAGCAGCAACCCGTCACGTCCGTGACGCGGACGTAGACGGTGTGGGCGCCGTCTGCGTAGCTCGAGGCCTTGAAGGAGGCCTCGAAGCCCGGGTTCCCGGCCGCCGTCCCCAGGTAGGCCGGGAAGGCCTGCATCACGTCCGCTCGCGGGATCTGCAGCTTGATGCCGCCGGGCGAGGTCACCCGGTTCGCTTCGTCGGTGCCGTCGACATAGACATCGATCTGCGAGATCTGGTTGCCGTTCAGGGCGAACCCGCGGATCCGGACGTACCCCGAGACGGTCGAGCCGTCGACCGGCAGATCGAGAGCGCCCAGGAGCACGGTCGGACAGGTGGCCGCGACGCACGGAGAGATGTCCTTGGCCGTCGAAACGACCGGTGCGAGGGACACCGCGATGCGACCTTCTGCCAGACGTTCGCTCGGGGCCGATGCCGCCGGCCCGGGCGAGAGCGCCAGACCGACAAGAGTGAAGAGGAGGGCCTTCTGCATGATGAGTCTCCTCCCTGAGAGTGACGGGTCCGGGACACATCCGAGAACCAGAGATCGCCTGTCGGAAAGGGCAGTTTTCAGCAGACAGAGTCTATCGGAGATCGGAAAGGACTGTCAAACCGTGCCTTAGATCACCCGGCTCAAGCCCACGCCACCCTCGTCCAGAAGGGCCCGGTGATGCTGGACCACGGACGCGCCGAGCGCGTCGGCGTCGTAGCCTCCTTCGAGGTACGAGACCAGCCGTCCCCCGGCGTACGTGTCGGCGACCTCGAGGAGGCCGCGGGTCATCCACCCGAAGCCTTCCGTCGTCACGCGCATCCCTCCGAAGGGGTCGTTCACGTGAGCATCGAAACCCGCGCTCACGAGGACGAATTCGGGCCGGAACCTCTCGGCGAGGTGCTCCAGAGCGCCGACGAACCCTCCCGCATACGCGGCGTCCCCGCTTCCGGCCGGCAGCGGGACGTTGGCCGTCGTCCCCCGGCCCGGCCCCGACCCCGCCTCGCCCGCGGCTCCCGTTCCCGGATAGAACGGGAAGCGGTGGACCGAGACATAGGCCACCCGTTCGTCCTCCCAGAAGAGGTGCTGGGTTCCGTTGCCGTGGTGGACGTCGAAGTCCGCGATGAGCACGCGCGAAAGACCGTGGCTGACGAGCAGGTCGCGGGCGACGACGCCGACGGTATTGAAGAAGCAGAACCCCATGGCGGCGTCGGCGAGCGCGTGGTGGCCCGGCGGCCGGGCCGCGACGAAGACGGCGTCGGCCCGGCCGGCGAGCACGACGTCGGCGGCCGCGAGCGCCAGTCCGGTCCCGCGGACCGCGGCGTCGAAGCTCGACGTCGAGATCGGGTTGTCGGGCGAGTCGAAAAGCGAGAAGGCCCCTTCGACCCCGGGCGGCGCGGTCCGACAGGCTTCGCCGAAGCGCTGGACGTAGTGCGCGGCGTGCACGCGTCCGATGGCCGCGAGGGTCCGCTCGGGGTTCGGCGGAAACCCGATGACGGCGCCCGACATCCGGAGGGCCGAGACCGCCGCCTCGAGGCGCCGGGCCGACTCCGGGTGGTACGGACCCGTGTCGTGACGAAGGACCTCCGGGTCGTAGAAGACGGGGACGCGCCGCACGATCGCGAGCGTAGCGCAGGGCCGCCTGGGCTACCATCGCCGCGTGCCCGAGCATTCGAGACTGATCCGGTTCGGCGTCTCGATCGGCCTCGCCGTCCTGCTCCTCTGGCTCTTCCTCCGGAACCTCGACCTGGCCGCCGTCGGCGAGGCGATCCGCTCCGCCCGCCTCGGCTGGATCGCCGTGGCGACGCTGGCCGGCCTGATCGGGACGCCGCCGATCAGGGCGTGGCGGTGGGGGCGCCTTCTGGGGGGCCAGAAGGCGACCTTCCTCCACCGGAGCGCGTCGATCGCCATCGGCTTCGCGGCCTCGACGCTCCTCCCCGCCCGGGCGGGTGAGATCGTCCGGCCCGTGGCGCTCTCCCGGATGGCGGCGCTCCCCTTCACGCCCTGTCTCCTGTCCGTGGCCCTCGAGCGCCTCATCGACCTCCTCTCCGCCGTGGCGCTCTTCGTGATCTACGCGATCGGCTGGGCCCCGGAGACCCTCGCGGGCGACGAGGCGTCCCGGTTCGCCCTCCTCCGGAGATCTGCCCTTCTCCTCGGCGGCGGCGCGGTGGCGGTCATCGGGTTCCTGACGGTCTTCGCCCTGCGACCGGAGCTGGCCCGGCGGCTCTCCGCCCCGTTCCTGAAAATCTTCCCCGAGAAGGTCTCCCGACGCCTCGACGGCGTGCTGACTCACCTGCTCGAGGGGATCGCGGCGCTCAAGAGTCCGCGGGACGCGGCCGCCGTGGCGGGGCAGTCGGCCACCCTCTGGCTGGTCATCTGTTTCCAGATCTGGGCCACCCTGAAGGCCTTCGACCTGACGTATCCGTACCCGGTCACCTTCTTTCTCCTGACCTGGGGCGTGATGGGACTCGCGATCCCGACGCCCGGGGGCGTGGGGGGATACCACACGGCGATCGCCTACGCCCTGACGGGCTTCTACGCCGTCCCGAAGAACACGGCGGCAGCGTTCGCCCTCGTCTCCCACGCCGTCTCCTTCGTTCCGATCACCCTCCTCGGCCTCGGCTTCCTTCTGGCCGGCGGGTTCAGCCTCCGGAGCCTCTCCACGGACCGGCCTCCGGAGCCCGCGGCCTGACGGGCCCGGAAGGGTGGCCGAAAACGAAGGAAGACGGGTAAACCCCGACCTGTCGACGAACACGCGTGGTCAATGGGACTCATGCATGAGGTCTTTCGCCGGGCGCGGTGCGTTATCTTTACGCACGGCGTAAGAGCAGGCAGCGCCCGACACGGGCGAGGAGGCCGCCATGAGACAGCGCGTCGAGACGGCGCCGGAAGCCCTTCCGACGCATCCGGGCGTCGACGGGCACCACCGCTGCACGGAGTGCCCGGTCTGCGGCACGGAGGAGTGCTCCGTCCTGCAGGACCTCGGGATGAGCTGCGACACGGCCCAGGCCGCCCAGGAGGCGAAGGGGATCCGGTGGGGTGTCCGGAGGGTGTCGGACGCGCCCGGCCGGGCCGCCCGGGCCGCCCGAAGGTAGCCCCGTAGCGCATCCTCATCATTTACTTGTCCCCCGGGAGACCGTCATCGTTTCCCCAAACAGGAAACGGCCCGGCCGCAGAGCGCGGCCGGGAAGATTTTCCTTAAGGAGGACGCGCATGGCCACAGTCGTCGAATCGGGCGCCGCTAAGGGCGCGGCAAGAGAGGAGAAAGCGATGCCCGGAGGCAGCCTGAAAAAGGTCCTGTTCGAGAAGATCAAGGAGCATCGTCCCCGCACGCAGAAGCTCCTGAAGGAGTTCGGTGACGTCAAAGTCGGCGAGGTGACGATGGCCCAGACGATCGGCGGCGCTCGCGGCGTGCGCAGCCTCGTCACGGACATCTCCTACCTCGACCCCTTCGAGGGGATCCGCTTCCGCGGAAAGACCATCCCCGAGACCCTCGCCGCGCTCCCCAAGCCTCCCGGCTGCGACTACCCGTTCGTGGAGGCGCACTGGTACTTCCTCCTGACCGGCGAAGTCCCGACGATGGCGCAGACCCTGGAAGTCGTGGAGGACTTCAAGGCGCGTCGTGCGGTTCCGGAATACGTCTTCGACGTGCTGCGGGCCCTGCCGCGCGACACGCACCCGATGACCATGTTCTCGGCCGCGATCGTGGCGATGCAGCGGGAATCGGTCTTCGCCCACCGCTACGCCGAGGGGATGAAGAAGGACGAGTACTGGGATCCGATGTACGAGGACTCCACGACCCTCCTCGCCCGCCTGCCGGGCATCGCGGCCTACATCTACCGGATGAAGTACAAGGCCGACACGCACATTCCGGCCGACGGGAAACTGGATTTCGGTGGCAACTTCGCTCATCAGATGGGCTTCGGCAAGCCGTATGACGACGTGGCCCGGATGTACTTCATCCTCCACTCGGACCACGAGTCCGGGAACGTCTCGGCGCACGCGACGCACCTCGTCGCCTCGGCGCTGTCGGACGCCTACTTCGCTCTCTCCGCGGGCATCAACGGGCTCGCGGGCCCGCTCCACGGACTGGCCAACCAGGAAGTGCTCCGCTGGATGATGAACTTCCAGAAGAAGCTCGGCGGGGCGGAGCCGACTGCGGAGCTCGTCGAGAAGGCGCTCTGGGACACGCTGAACGCCGGGCAGGTCATCCCGGGATACGGCCACGCGGTCCTGCGCAAGACCGACCCGCGCTACGTCGCGCAGCGGGAGTTCTGCCACAAGAACCTCCCCGAGTACCCGCTGTTCAAGTTGATCGACATGATCTTCAAGGTGGCCCCGGACGTCCTGACGAAACACGGGAAGACGAAGAACCCGTGGCCCAACGTGGACGCCCAGTCGGGAGTCATCCAGTGGTACTACGGCCTCACCGAGTGGGACTTCTACACCGTCCTGTTCGGCGTCGGACGCGCCGTCGGCGTCCTCGCCAACATCACCTGGGACCGCGCTCTCGGCTACGCCATCGAGCGGCCCAAGTCCGTCACCACGAAGATGCTCGAGGACGTGGCCACGAAGACCATCAAGGCCGACGATCTCGGCTCCGACTGATTCCCTTCTTTCCGCGAGAGAAGGCGCCCGGGGCGACCCGGGCGCCTTTTTTTCTTCCCACGGCGCGTTCGTTCTCTGGCGAGCCCTTCTTCCGGAGGGAGCGGCGATCGCCCGCCGGCCGTTCCTGACTGAACTCGATCCACGGAAATACCTTGGATTCCAAGTGCTTACGCAATGATCTTAGTATGAGACAGGCAGATATTGAATTGATCCTGAAAACCTAATATATTCCCGGGTCGTAGGTTCAATGTATGAGCGGAACCCTCACCCTCCCCGTCCTCCCCCTCAGGAACGCGGTCATCTTTCCGGGCGTCAGCTTTCCCATCTCGGCCGGACGCGGCGGGACCCTCCGCGCCATCGACGAGGCGGTGAAGCTCCCCGAGCGCCTCGTCTTCGCGGTGGCGCAGCGGCAGGACGTCGACAAGGTGACCCCCGAGGGGCTCTACACCATCGGCACCATCGCGAGCATCGCGCAGCTTCAGCGAGGTCTCGGAGGTGCGAGGCTCCTTCTTCAGGGGAACAAGCGCGGCATCGCCATGCGGATCGTCGAGCGGGGTCCGATGCTGGAAGCCGTCGTCGTGGAAGCGGCCGAGATGGCGCCCCTCGAACCGGAGGCCCCGATCTTCGTCGCTCTTCACCGGGAGGTCCGGGAGCGCTCGGCGGAGCTGGGCCGGAAGCTCGGCCTGCCGGATGAAGTGGTCGACCAGATCCTGCAGGAGGCCGCCGAGCCGGGCCACCTGGCCGACCTCGTGGCGGGCTACCTCGACATCCCGGCCGAGGAACGCCAGCATCTCCTCGAGACCCTCTCCGTCGAGGAGCGACTCCGCCGGGTCCTCGTCCACGTCCAGAAGCAGATCGCCGTGCTGTCGCTCCAGGAGGACCTGAAGTCCCGGGTCCGGGCCGAAATCGGGGACCGGCAGCGGGAAATGCTCCTGCGCGAGCAGATGAAGGCGATCCAGAAGGAGCTTGGCGAAGACGAGGGGAAGGAGGCCGAGGACCTCAAGGAGCTGAAGGCCCGGCTCGACGGGCTCCCCCTCCCGGAAGAGGCGCGGCGCGAGGTGGAACGGGAGTGGGGGCGGCTGGGTCGCCTCGGCCGCGAGTCGATGGAGGCCCAGGTCGTCCGCACCTACCTCGAAACGGTCGCCGACCTCCCCTGGGGAGAGCGGAGTCCGGAGCACCTCGACGTCAACGAGGCCTCGCGGATCCTCGACGAGGACCATTACGCTCTCAAGGACGTCAAGGACCGGGTCCTCGAGTTCCTCGCGGTTCGGCAGCTGCAGAAGGCCTCGACGAAGGACGAAAAGCTCCCCGGCAAGGGGAAGATCCTCCTCTTCGCCGGCCCCCCCGGCGTCGGAAAGACGTCGATCGCGAAATCGATCGCGCGGGCGATGGGACGGAAGTACGTCCGGATCTCGCTCGGCGGAGCCCGCGACGAGGCCGACATCCGCGGACACCGGCGGACCTACGTCGGCGCTCTGCCCGGGCGGATCCTCCAGGGGATGCGACAGGCCGGGACGAAGAACCCGGTCTTTCTCCTCGACGAACTCGACAAGCTCGGCGTCTCGTTCCAGGGCGACCCGGCGGCGGCGCTCCTCGAGGTCCTCGACCCCGCGCAGAACGACAGCTTCACCGACCACTTCCTCGGCGTTCCCTTCGATCTCTCCGAGGTCCTCTTCATCGCCACCGCGAACTTCCTCCAGAGCATCCCGGCTCCCCTTCTCGACCGTCTCGAGACGGTGGAGTTCTCGGGCTACACGGAAGCCGAGAAGCTCGCCATCGCGAAGCAGTACCTCGTCCCCAGGCAGCTCGTCGAGAACGGCCTGTCGGCCGGGCAGCTCCGGCTCGACGACGCGGCGATCGTCTCCGTCATGTCGGGTTACACCCGCGAGGCCGGCGTGAGGCAGCTGGAGCGGGAACTGGGGCGTCTCGCGCGCAAGGTGGCGCGGCGGATCGCCGCGGGCGAGATCGAGCGCTCGGACATCGGCGCCGCCGACGTGGCGCCGATCCTCGGTCGGCCGAAGGTTCACCCCGAGAAGGCGGAGTCGGAGGACCGTGTCGGCACCGCCACCGGGATGTACTACACGCCGGCCGGCGGAGACATCATGTTCGTCGAGGCGACGCTGATGGCCGGAAAGGGCGAGGTCATCCTGACCGGACAGCTCGGCGACGTCATGAAAGAGTCGGCGCGTGCCGCCTGGAGCTACGCCCGTTCGCACGCCGCCGCGCTCGGCATCGTGGAGGACGTCCGGGAGCGGGACCTGCACGTGCACGTGCCGGCCGGCGCGATTCCCAAGGACGGCCCGTCGGCGGGCATCGCCATGGCCGTCGCGATCGTCTCCGCGCTCTCGAAGCGTCCCGCCCGCCACGACCTCGCGATGACGGGCGAGATCACGATCTCGGGGCGCGTCCTGCCCATCGGAGGGCTGAAGGAGAAAGTCCTCGGAGCGGTCCGCGCCGGCATCTCGAGGATCGTCCTGCCGAGGGCGAACGAGGCCGAACTCGAGGATCTCCCGCCGGACGTTCGCACGGGTCTCACGGTCCACCCGGTCGACACGCTCGACGAGGCCCTGGCCCTCGCGCTCCGCGGTGCCGCGCTCCGGAACGGCCGGCTCCGCCTCTCCGTCTCGGCCACGGAGACGCCGGCGAGTGACCTGAGTCACTGATCGAAACGCGTCGTACCGGAATCATGGCCACTTTCCTTATCATCGTGACGGAATGTTCCCGTACCGCTACCCGCGGAAGAAAGGCCGGTACCTCGTCGAGTTCCCGGATGCTGCGGGGAACCGGCGGATGTCCTTCACGCGCGACGTCTCGCTGAACGGTTTCTTCGTCGTCACCGAGCACATCCCGAAGTCGGGCGTCAAGGTCGTCTGCCGGCTGCACGGCCCGCGCGGAAACGTGATTGAGCTCCCCGGCCACGTCGTCCGGATGGGGCGTTCCTCCGCCGCCGGCGGGACGGCGGTCGCCACCGGCTTCGCCTTCAAGATCGCGGGCCTCAACGACGACTACATGGCTCTCGTCGACGCGCTTCCGGCCTGAGACTTCCCCCGCCCCGTAAGATCGGGGCGTGGGCGGAATCCCTCTTTACGAACGCGAGCCCTACCGGACCGAATCCCGGACGGTCATCCTCTCCACCGGCGAAGAGGACGCCCGGCCCTTTGCCGTTCTCTCCGACACGATCTTCTACCCCGAAGGAGGCGGCCAGCCGGCGGACCGCGGCCTCCTGAACGGCACGCCCGTTCTCGACGTCCAGAGGCGAGGCGGCGAGATCCGCCACCTCCTCGAGCGGCCGGTCGTTCCGGGGCCGGCCACGCTCCGGCTCGACTGGGGCCGCCGCTTCGACCACATGCAGCAGCACACGGGCCAGCACCTCCTGACGGCCGTTGCCCAGGACCGTTTCGGCTGGGAGACGACGGCGTTCCACCTCGGCGGCCACTTGTCGGACATCGAACTGGCCGTACCGAAGGTCCCGCCCGAAGAGCTCCGTGCCCTCGAGGACGCCGTCGCGGCCGAAATCCGTGCGGCGCGCCCCGTGACGGCCCGCCGGGTGGCCGCCGCGGAGGTTGCCGGCCTCCCCGTCCGGACGCGGGGCCTGCCCGAGGGGCACGAAGGGGAGATCCGGCTCGTCGAGATCGCCGGCGTCGACCTGAACACGTGCGGGGGAACGCATCTGGGATCGACGGCGGAGATCGAGCTGATCGCGCTCGTCGCGACGGAGGCGATCCGCGGCGGGACGCGCCTCTTCTTCGCCGCAGGCGGACGGGCACGCCGCCGTCTCGCCTCCCACGAGGAGCGGAGCGCCGCGCTTCGGAGGCTGTTGGGGGCGCCGGACGAGGCGCTGGTGTCGGCGGTCGAGGAGCGGCTCACCCGGCTGAAGGACGCCGGGAAGCTTCTCAAGGGAAGGGAAGGAGAGGAGGCCCGGGAGATCGCGGCTGCCCTCGCCCGGGAAGAGGCGACCGTCGTGAGCCGGTTCTTTCCCGGAAGGCCCGCCACCTTTCTGAATTCCGTTGCGAAGGAGTTCGTGTCCGCAGCCCCCTCGAAGTCCGGCCTGTTCGCGGCGACGGGCGGGGACCGGGCGTTCTTTCTGCTCGTGGCCGGCGCCGGGGCGGCACTCGATGTACAGGCCGCGGGGCGCGAGGTGGCGGCGCTCCTCCGCGGAAAGGGGGGCGGCTCGGGTCGCCTCTTCCAGGGAACGGCCGGATCGCTCGACGCCCTTCCGGCCGCCCTCGAGCGCCTCCGGGCCCGGACCGGCTGACCCCTTCAGCCTGCCGCGCGACCGAGCGTCCGGAGCGTGGCGGCGGGATCGTTCGTCAGGACCGCGTCGCAGCCGATCAGGCGGTAGTACGGCAGGAGCCGGTCGGGGGCGTCGTCGAGCGGCGCGACGAAGAGGCCGCGTCGATGCGCGAGCCACGGAAAGAGCGGATTCGCGAGGAGCACGGGCCAGAACGGTCCGACCATCTCGGCCTCCCCGTCCGGCGGCAGGCCCCCGGTCATCGTGATGAAACCGGTCCTGAGTCCGGGCACTTCCCGCCTCACGGCCCGGCACCGGGCAAACTCGAATGAGAGGACGGCCGTGCGGTCGAGGGCTCCGAAGCTGCGGAGGAGGTCGCCGAGCCGGCGGCCGACCGCCGGTTCCAGGAACCGGTCCGTCTTCAGCTCGAGCGCGAGGCCGGCGCCCGCAGGGAGGATCTCGAGGAGCTCCCCGAGCGCCGGAACGCGCTCGTCTCCGAAGCCCTTCCGGCCGCAGGCGACCGGGTGGCTCCGGAGCTCCTGCAGCGTCAGGTCGGCCACGGCGAGCGGGACGCCTCCGGTCCGGAGGAGCGTTTCGTCGTGCACGCAGACGAACTGGCCGTCCCGCGTCTCGTGAAGGTCGGTCTCCAGGAGGTCCGCCCCGTCGAGGAGCGCCCTCCGGAAGGCGGCCATCGTGTTCTCGGGAGCCGCCGCGCTGTTTCCCCGGTGGGCCATGACGAGCGGGCGCTCCCGCCCGGCGAGCACCTCGGGAATCGGGGACAGGTCGTGTCGCGTCACCGCCGGACGGCATCGTAATCCCGCCGGACCGGGCTATGCTTCGAACGTGAGGTGCCCATACTGCGGCGCGACCGACGACCACGTCGTCGATTCGCGCGAGAGCCGCGAAGGCGCGGTCATCCGAAGGCGGCGGGAATGCGCCGCCTGTGAGCGGCGCTTCACCTCGTACGAGACCGTCGAGGAGATCCCGGTCCTCGTCGTCAAGCGGGACGGACGGCGCGAGCCGTTCGACCGGAACAAACTCCTGCGCGGCCTGATGAAGGCGTGCGAGAAGCGGCCCGTCGAGACGAAGAGTCTCGAGCAGATCTGCGACGAGATCGAGTCGGCCCTCCACGCGCGGGAGCCCCGCGAGATGCCGACCGAGGAGGTCGGCACCCGCGTGATGGACCGGCTGAAGGACCTCGACCAGGTCGCGTACGTCCGCTTCGCCTCCGTCTACCGGCGCTTCGAGGACCTGGGCGACTTCGTCGACGAATTGAAGACCCTTCTCGGCCGCCGGCCGCGGGCGCGGCGGAAGTGACCGGATGCCGATGACGAGGCCGCGCTCCCCGCGCTTTCCCGTCACCTTTCTTCTGGACGGTCCGGCGATGGTCGGACCCGAGCCCCACCCCCTCGCCCCGCCCGTCGACGTCGTGGAGAACGCCGCTGGCTGGCGCCTCGTCTTCGAGATTCCCGGGGCCGTCCCGGAGAAGACCTCGATCGAGGTGAAGGAACGGGTCGTGATCGTCCGGGGGGAGCGTCGCGCGACCGAGGGAGAGGGGGCCGTCTACCTCCGTCTCGAGCGCGCGACCGGTCCGTTCGAGCGGGTCCTCGAGCTTCCCGGGGACGCGGACGCGGATCGTTCGCGCGCGTTCTACCAGGACGGCCTCCTCGTCCTCGACGTTCCGAAACGGACCTCGGCCCGGGGCCGCGACATCCAGATCCGCCGCGGCCCGCCGGAGGCGCCATGAGCTCGAAGGAGCCCGGGGCCGCGCCCGGCGGCGAGACGATCGCGATCCCGGACATCCTCCCCGTTCTTCCGCTGAAGGACGTCGTCCTCTTCCCCTACGTCATCGTCCCGCTCTCCATCTCGCGGGAGAAGTCGATCGCCGCGGTCGACGCGGCCCTCGCCGAGCAGCGAATCCTCCTGCTCGTCGCCCAGCGGGACGCCTCCGTCGAGGAGCCGGGTCCGGCCGACCTGTTCCCGGTCGGGACGGCCGCCGCGGTCATGAGGATGCTGAAGCTCCCGGACGGACGGATCCGTCTGCTCGTCCAGGGGCTCTCACGCGTCAAGGTCGACTCCTTCGTGGCCGACGCGCCCGCGCTCCGGGCGAAGATCACCCGGATCCAGGAGCCGGAGGGCGCCCCGCCGAACGAAGAGACGGAGGCGCTCGTCCGCGCCGTGAAGGAGGCGCTCGAGAAGACCGTCTCCCTCGGAAAGCAGATCTCGCCCGAAGTGATGGTCGTGGCCGCGGGCCTCGACGAACCGGCCCGCCTGGCCGACCTCGCCGCCTCGAATCTCGACCTGAAGGTGGACGAGGCCGAGAAGGTCCTCGAGACGACGCCGGCGGCCGAGCGTCTCCAGATCGTCCTCGAGGTCCTGCGCCGGGAGATCCGCGTCCTGACGGTCCAGCAGGAAATCACCGGGGCCGCCAAGGGCGAGATCGACAAGAACCAGCGCGAGTACTTCCTCCGCCAGCAGCTCAAGGCCATCCAGCAGGAGCTGGGCGACAGCGACGACCTGGCCGAGGAGATCGCCTCCTACCGGAAGGCCGTCTCCGACAAGAGGATTCCGGAGGAGGGAGGCCAGGAGATCGAGAAGCAGATCAAGCGCCTCGAGCGCGGAAGCCCCGACTCGGCCGAGAACGCGATGATCCGGACCTGGCTCGACTGGATCACGGGGCTTCCCTGGTCGATCGTCTCGACGGACAGCCTCGACCTCGAACGCGCCCGGAAGATCCTCGACGAGGACCACTATGACCTGGAGAAGGTCAAGGAGCGGATCCTCGAGTTCCTCGCGGTGCGGAAGCTGGCGCCCGAGTCCAAGGGCCCGATCCTCTGCTTCGTCGGGCCGCCCGGGGTCGGCAAGACGTCCCTCGGCCGCTCCATCGCGCGCGCGCTCGACCGGAAGTTCGCGCGCCTGTCGCTCGGGGGCGTCCGCGACGAGGCGGAGATCCGGGGCCACCGGCGGACGTACGTCGGGGCTCTCCCCGGTCGGATCATCCAGAGCATCTCGCAGGCGGGCACCTCGAACCCCGTCTTCATGCTCGACGAGGTCGACAAGCTCGGCGCGGACTTCCGCGGCGACCCGTCGTCGGCCCTTCTCGAGGTCCTCGACCCGGAGCAGAACAAGTCCTTCCGCGACCACTATCTCGGGGTGAACTACGACCTCTCGAGGACCCTCTTCATCACGACGGCGAACGTCCTCGACACGATCCAGCCCGCTTTCCTCGACCGGATGGAGGTGATACGGCTCTCCGGCTACACGACGGAGGAGAAGCTCCACATCGCGCGCCGCCACCTCATTCCGAAGGAGCGCACGGAGAACGGCCTCCCGGCCGACGCGATCGACTTCTCCGACGCCGCGCTCCGGACCATCGTGCAGGAATACACGCGCGAAGCGGGTCTTCGCGGCTTCGAGCGCGAGATGGCCTCCTGCTGCCGCAAGGTGGCCGTGAAATTCGCCTCCGGCGTCCTCAAGAAGGTGACGGTCACGCCGGCGCTCGTGAAGACCTACCTCGGCCTTCCGAAGTTCCGGCGCGACGAGGCGCTCCGGACCGACCAGGTCGGGGCCGCGACGGGGCTCGCCTGGACGGCCGTCGGCGGCGACGTTCTCGTCGTCGAGGCCCGCGCCGTCCGCGGAAAGGGACTGCTCCAGATGACCGGGCAGCTCGGCGACGTCATGAAGGAGTCGGCGCAGGCCGCGCTCACGTTCGCGCGGTCGCGCGCCGAGCGGCTCGGTCTCCCCGAGACCTACTTCGAGACGCATGACGTCCACGTCCACGTCCCCGAAGGAGCCACGCCGAAGGACGGCCCCTCGGCCGGGGTCACGATGGCGACCGCGATGATCTCGGCCTTCGCCGGGCGGCCGGTCCGGAAGGACGTGGCGATGACGGGCGAAATCACGCTCCGCGGCGAGGTCCTCCCCATCGGCGGCGTGAAGGAGAAGGTCCTCGCGGCCCGCCGGGCCGGGCTCAGGACGATCCTCATGCCGAAGGAGAACGAGCGCGACCTGACCGAGATTCCGGAAGAGCTGCGCCGGGACCTCCGCTTCGTCTTCACCCGGACCGTCGACGACGTTCTCGACGTGGCGCTGAAAGCCCTTCCGAAGACCCGCCGGACGAGAAGGAGGAGGTCATGAAGCGCCTGCCGGCGGAGGACGTCCTCGTCGAGAAGCTCCAGGTCCTCTTCGCCACGCGTCGACGAGACGTCCTCGTCGGCATCGGCGACGATGCGGCCGTCGTGGCGGACGCGGGGCGGCTCGTCGCGACCACCGACACTCTCGTCGAAGGGCAGGACTTCCGGAAGGACGCCGACCCGCGCCGGCTCGGGCGGAAGGCCGTGAACGTGAACCTCTCCGACCTCGCGGCCATGGGCGCCACGCCCCTCTGGGCCCTCCTCGCGCTCGGCCTCCCCCGATGGACCGGCCCCACCTGGCTGGATGCGTTTTCCGAGGGAGTCCGCGACGCCGCGCAGGAGCACGGCGTTGCGGTCGTCGGCGGAGACCTCTCGGCCTCCCCGAGCTTCTTCGCGGCGGTCACGGCGCTCGGGCGCGCCCCGGAGAAGGGACCGCTTCGCCGGGACGGCGCGCACCGCGGAGACCTTCTGTACGTCTCGGGAACGCTCGGAGGCGCGGCCGCGGGCTTTCTCCTCCTCGAGGCCGGGTACCGCCCGACCGCCGACAGAACGGTCCGGACCCCGGGGCGGAAAAAGCTCCTCCCGCCGCGCTCGACGGAAGTCGCCCGGCTGATCCGGCACCAGGTCGACCCCCGCCCGATGCTCCGCCTGGGGCGGCTCCTGGCGGACGAAGGGGCGGCGTCGGCCGCGATCGACCTGTCCGACGGCCTCTCGCGCGACCTGCACCGCCTCTGCCGCGCCTCGGGGGTCTCGGCTTCTCTGGTCCTCTCCCGACTCCCCGTCGACACGGGCCTCGCGGAGCTGCGCGGGCTCGTCCGCCTCGACCCGCTGCGGCTCGCCCTCTTCGGCGGCGAGGACTACGGCCTTCTCTTCACGGTCCCGCGGCGCCGGCGCGCGCTCGCCGAGAGTCTCTCCGCCCGCTTCCCGATCCGCGCGATCGGCGTCGTCGACGACCGGCACGACCCGGGAACCGTGTGGCTCGAGGAGGCCGGAGGAGAGCGGAGACTCCCCGACGCAGGCTGGGACCACTTTGACCGGTAAGAAGAGCTTCCGGGAACGCTTCATGGACATGCTCGGGCGGGACGACCCGCCGGAGGTGGTCGCGGCGTCCTTCGCCCTCGGCGTGACGATCTCGTTCACGCCGCTCATCGGAATTCACTGGCTCGTCGCGCTCGCGCTGGCCGTCGTCCTGAAGCTGAACAAGGTGGACGTCCTCCTCGGGACGCTCGTCGTGAACCCGCTGACGATCGGCCCGATCGCAGCGGTGGCCCTTCCGATCGGGCGGCTCGTCTTCCGCGCGGAACGCGAGGCCCTGTCGCACCTCCCGTGGAAGGAATTCCTGAACGCCTCGTTCTGGGCGCACGCCGGGCCCCGGATGCGGGTGATCGGCCTTCAGTGGGCCGCGGGCATGCTCGTTCTCTCCCTCTTCGCCGGCTCGCTGACCTACGTCGTCCTCGTGAACGTCATCCGGGCACGGCGCGCCCGCCTCGCGGCCGCCGCCGCTCTCCCCCCCGGCGCCATTCCGGAGCACGGCGCTCCGGAGAACGACGAGGAGATTCCCTCGGCCCGGACCTGACGGCGATTCAGTCCTCCGGGGCCCGGGCGGCGCGCCGGAGAGCGAGGAACGCCCGCGCCTCGGCATAGGCGGGGTTCGACACGAGGGCCCGCCGGGCCTCCTTCCACGCTTCCGTCGCGTCGCCCTCCCGGCCGCGGTGCGCGAGGAGCTGCGCCAGCGACAGGTGGGCCGAGGCGGCGCCGCCGCCCAGCGGGATCGCCCGCCGCCATTCGGCCTCCGCGACGTCCAGCAGCCCGGACGCCTCGAGAAATGCCGCCCGGTGCCAGGCCACGGGATACGAATCGGGGACCGACCGGGCGGCCTGGTCCCACGCCGCCAGAGCCTCCTCGCGGCGGCCGGCCTCCTCGAGGGTCCGGGCGAGACCCCAGCAGCCGTTCTCGTAGGACGGGAAGATCTCGACCGACCTCCGGTAGGCCCGAACGGCGTCGTCCCAGCGCTTCTCCGTCCAGGCGATCCGGCCGAGCGAGGCCCACGCGTCGTAGTAGCGCGGAAAGAGCGTCACCGCGGTCTCGAGGTGCCGCGTCTGGAGCGCCGTCTCGCCGCGCCGCCCGGCGTCGTAGGCCACGTTGTAGTGCGCCTTGGCCGACCGGGGGAATTTCTCGACCATGTCGGCGAAGAGCGTCCGGTCGTCGCGCCAGACCAGGTTCCGGGTGGCGGTCATGGCGCCCCAGGCAAGCACCGCCGCCGAGAGGAGGGCCGGACGCCAGGGCCACGGAGACGGCCGGGGCACCTCCCGCCGCGCGGGCACGGCGAGACCGACGACGGCGGCGAGGACGCCGGCGGCCGGAAGGTACATCAGGCGCTCGGCGTAGATCGTCCCGACGACGAACGGGACGTTCGAGGCCGGGAAGAGACTGCCGAGGAAGAGAAGGACTCCGAACAGCACGAGAGGCCGGCCGGCGCGTACGCGCCACGCGGCCGCGAGCGCGAGAAAAAGGACGATCGCCCCGACCCACGCGCGCGGATCCGCGAAGCCCGAGGCCAGCGTCAGAGCCTCTCCCGAGTGATCCGCCGCCAGGCCGACCGGCCAGAGCGTCTTGGCGGCGTAGCGGACGGCAAGGGTGAGCGCGTTCGCGATCCGGAGCGGCGCCGGCAGGGAGACGAGCGGGTTCTCGAGGTCCCAGATCCCGGCCTCGCGCGAGATCAGAAACCCTCTCAGGACGAGCCAGCGGGCCGCAAAGAGAACGCCGAGAGGAAGGAGAAAGCCGAGAAACGCCGCGCGGGTGCGTCCAGGCGCGCCACGGGCGGTCTCGGCCGCGCCGCGCCATCGCCCCCCGCGGAAGAGCTCCACGAGAAGGACGAGTCCCGGAAGGACGACGGCGCTCTCCTTGACGAAGACGGCGACGAGAAAAAGGAAAAGCGTCGCCGCGTACGGGCCCGCGCGAAGGTCTCCTCCCTCCGTCGCCCGGAGCCAGAGAAGGGCCGCGAGGAGAACGAGGAACGCCGAGAGGGTCTCGGCGCGCCCGACGAGGCTCGTCACGGCCTCGACGTGGATCGGGACGACGGCGAACAGGACGGCCACCGCCCGTGACGGGGCACGGGGAAACCCGGTGGCGACGAGCAGGGCGGCGAGCGCGACGGTCGTTCCCGCGTGGAGCGCCACGTTGACGGCCCGGAAGAGCGACGGCCGGTTTCCGTGGGTCCAACGCTCCACGGCGTACGTCAGGAGGACGACCGGGCGGTAGTTCTGCGCGCTCGCCAAAGAGCCTCCGAAGTACTGGGTCGTGAAGATCTCGCCGACCCGGGACGGCTCCGCGATCCGCTCGTTGTCCCGGATGATCAGCTTGTCGTCGTACGTGAAGTCCGCCGGCAGGCCATTCAGAAACGGGAGGACCGCGCAGAGAGCGATCAGAAGCGCTTCGGGGCGCGAGAGCCGGGCCGGGGCGCCGCTTTCCCCGCTCACGCGGTCCGGACGCGGCGGGCCGGGTCGAGGCGGTCGACGAGGGCATCGCCGAGGACGTTCGTCGCGAGGACGACGGCGACGATCGCCGCCGCCGGGGCGAGGACGACGTGCGGCGCGTCGAGGATGTGCGTCCGGCCGCCCGCGAGCATCGCGCCCCACGAGGGCGCGGGAGGGGGCACGCCCAGGCCGAGGAAGGAGAGGGCGGACTCGGCGAGGATCGCCCCCGCCAGATGAAGCGTGGCCTGCACGACGAGGGGCGCCGCGAGATTCGGGAGAAGGTGCCGGAGGAGGATCCGAGATCGCGCCGCGCCGGCCGCGCGCGCGGCGGCCACGAAATCGAGAGTCGAGACCCGCCGTGCTTCCGAACGGGCGAGCCGCGCGTAGGGGACCCAGCCCGCCGCGCAGAGCGCGACGACCGTATTGGTCGCGGAGGGTCCGAGCACGGCGGAGAGGGCCACGGCCAGGAGGAGCCCGGGAAAGGCGAGGACGAGGTCGGCCGAGCGGCCGACCGCCGCGTCGAGAAGGCCGCCCCTCTCTCCGGCCGCGAGACCCAGCAGAGAGCCGGCGACCGCCGAGACGGCGACGGCGGTCCCGGCGACGCCGAGTGAAATCGAGGCGCCGTGGATCAGCCGCGAAAGGATGTCGCGCCCCAGCTCGTCCGTCCCCAGCGGCGGCGAGGCAAGAGGCGCCGAGAGCCGGAGCTTGAGGTCGATGCGCGTCGCACCGTCGTCGGGCAGGAGCGGCGCCAGGAGAGCGACGAGAAAGGAGGCGGCGACGACGCCCGCGGCGACGCGCTCGCCCCGGGTCACGCTCTCCTCCGGATCGCGGAGCGCGGATCGAGCCGGGCCGCGGCCGCATCGACGGCGGCGTTGACGACGACGTAGACCGAGGCGATGAAGAGGACGCACCCCTGGACCGTCGGGTAGTCGCGCCGCTGGATCGACTGGACGAGGAGGCGCCCCACGCCGGGCCACGAGAAGATCGTCTCCGTCACGACCGCGCCCGTCAGGAGCGAACCGATCTGGAGACCCGCCACGACGAGCACGGGGGGGAGGGCGTTGCGCGCCGCGTGCCGGAGGGCCGCCCGGAGGCTCCCCTCTCCGCGCGCCCGCGCGGCCAGCATGTACGGCCTCCCCAGCTCCTCGGCGAACGAAGCCCGGATCATCCGGGAGAGGAGTGCGGCGAGCGCCAGTCCGAGCGTCGCCGCCGGGAGGACGATCGCGCCCGGCGCGTCCCGCCCCGAGACGGGAAGGAGTCCCAGGCCGATCGAGAAGACGAGGACGAAAACCGGCCCCGAAACGTAGTTCGGCGTCGAAACGCCGGCGAGCGCGACGATGCGGAGGGTCTGGTCCGTCCCCGTCCCGCGCCGCAGGGCGCCGACGACGCCGGCCGGGACCGCCACGGCGAGCGCCGCGAGAAACGCCGCGAGCGCGAGCGTCGCCGTCGCGGGGACGGCCCGGCGGATCTCCGAGAGGACCGGCCGCCGCGTCTGGAGCGAAAGACCGAGCTCGCCGCGCGAGAGCCCCGAGAGCCAGGCCGCGTACTGCGCCGGGAGGGGACGGTCGAGGCCGAGGTCGTGCCGGAGCGCGGCCACGTCGCCCGGCGCGGCCCCCTCGCCGAGCATCGCGGCCGCCGGGTCGCCCGGGATCAGGTGGATGAGGAAGAAGACGATGGTCGCCGCGCCCCAGAGGAGAAGCGCCACCGAGGCGAGGCGTCGGGCGGCCGGCACGGACCGGAGTCTACGGTTTGAGGCCCAGCACCTTCATCTCGTAGAGGAGCGACTGGCGCGAGAGGCCGAGCTGCCGGGCCGCGCGGGTCCGGTTTCCACCGTTCGCCTCGAGCGCCCCCGAGATGGCCCGCGTCTTCGCCTCGCGCAGCATCTCGCGGTAGCTGCCGGCCGGCCGGGCCGACGCCGACGGGCGCAGGGCCGTCGGAAGATGCTCGAGCCCGACGAGCACCGACGGGGCCGCCAGCGCCCGGGCCGCCTCCAGGGCCGAGAGAAGCTCGCGGACGTTTCCGGGCCACGGGTGGCCGAACACGGCGCTTCGGGCTTCCGAGGTCAGGGCCGCGGGCCCGAGGGCGATCTCGACGAGCCGGGAGAGGTCGCGGGGCCTGCTCCGGAGCGGGGGGAGAGCGACCTCGAGGCCGCCGAGCCGGTAGAGGAGGTCGCGACGGAACGAACCGTCGTTCCCCATCGCCGCGAGATCCCGGTGCGTGGCGGAGACGACGCGGAGGTCCACGGAGCGCGTTCTCGTGTCACCCACCCTCCGGAGCTCCGCCTCCTGAAGGACGCGGAGCAGCTTGGCCTGGAGGGGCAGCGCGAGGTCGCCGATCTCGTCGAGAAAGAGCGTGCCGCCGGAGGACTCCTCGACGAGTCCGATCCGGTCGCGGTCCGCGCCGGTGAAGGCGCCCCGCACGTGCCCGAACAGCTCGGACTCGATGAGGCTCCCCGGGAGCGCGGCCACGTTGACCGGCACGAAGCGGCCCGGCCGGCCGGAGAGGCGATGCACCTCCCGGGCGAGAAGCTCCTTGCCCGTCCCCGTCTCCCCGAGGATCAGGACGGAGAGCTTGGTCCGGGCCACCTTCCGCACCTGCTCGAGGACCTTCCGGCTTCCCGGATCCTCGGCGACGAAGGGAGGCGGCTCCGGCCGCTCGCCGCGCCCCGGCGGGCGCGAGGAGCGCTCTTCCAGCGGGAGCGTGAAGCGGCGGCCCGCCGCCGGGAGCCCCGCCCGGGCGGCCGCACGGCGGCCGAGATCCAGGATCCCCGCCGACGCCGGGCGGGCGAAGGCCTCCGGGAACCGGCCCTTCCACTCCAGCAGGCGCTCGACGATCGACGCGGATCCGCGCGCATCGGCCAGCCGCGATTCCAGTTCGGACATCGCGGCGGGCCGCGGAGCCCGTCCGGCCCGGAGGTCGTCCTCGGCGTCCAGGAGCATTCTTTCGGCCGGCCGGAACGCCGGCGGGCCGCGCTCGGCCTCGCGGCCGAGGTCGCCCGTGGCCGAAACGAGGAGCCGCGCACGAAGAGGCTCGGTCTGCTCCCGGTTGTCCGGTAGCTCGCCGGCCGCTTGGAGATGAGAGAGCGCTTCGGCCGGCCGCCGCGCCGTAAGAAGGCGCGCCCCCTCCAGAATCAGGATCTCCCGCCAGGCCGGATGCCCCGGCACCGCCGCCCGGCGCGCCTCGGCCTCACGGTAGGCCGCCGCCGCCGCTTCGTCGTCGCCCTCCATCCGCGCGAGTTGCTGACGGGAGGCGACGGCGAAGAGGAAGAGGTGCTCGCGGCCCGGGCGCGATTCGAAGCGCAGGACCTGCGACAGCGTCTCGCGCGCCAGGTCGTACCGTCCGGCGCGAAAGGCAAGGTCGATCCGGTTCCCGAGAGCCGAGAGGTACCGATCCTCGTCTCCCGCCTCGGCATACTGCGCGAGGGCCGTCTCCAGCTCTTTCTCGGACTCCGCGAAGTCGCCGGCGTGGAAGGAGCAGGTCGACGCGTCGAGGGCGGCGTCGGCGCGGCGCCGCGGATCCGGCGAGAGGTCCCGCGCGCGGCGGAAGAGCGCCCGCGCCTCGAGGAATCGTCCCTCGTCGATGGCGACGAAGCCGGCCGTCATGAGGAATTCGCGAGCCTCCTCCCGGTCGCTCGACGCGGAGATCTCCCGGGACGCCTCGTCGAGAAGACGCCGGGCCGCCGCGAGGTTCCCCTGCCGCGAAGCGACCTCGGCCGAGAGACGGGCCCGGCGGAGGCGGAAGTCGGCGGCCCCTTCGGGTGCGCTCTCGGGAAGCCTGCTGAGCGATTCCGCCGCTTCCTCCGTCCGCTTCAGGTCGAGAAGGAGCTGGACCCGGGCGAGAAGGCCGTTCCCCGAGCCGTCGCCCGGGACCAGGGCGAGAGCCTTCTCCGCCTGTCCGAGCCGGGCCATGAGGCGGGCGAGCGCCAGCCGCTCCCCCTCGGGCGCGGGGCCGGCCTCCTCCGGAGAAAGGCGCGCGGCGGCGGAGCGGGCTTCCGCGAGGCGTCCCTCCTCTGTGAAAATCCGGACGGCGGTCGCGGGCCGTCCGAGATCGGGCGCGTGCCGCGGCGCGCGCGCGAGGAGATCCGACGCCAACGTCCGGTCGCCGCGCCGCATGGCCTCGTCGAGAAGCGCGCCCGCGGCCCGGACGTCCTCGTCTTCGCCGCGGGAGAGCGCGGCAATGACGAGTCGTTTCTCTTCGAGGCCGGACCTTTCGAGCCGCTCCACCACGCTTCGGCGCGCCGCCGAGGAGAGACGTCCGGCGCCCCGTCGCCGCTCGGCCTCGTCCGCGAACCGCCAGCCCTGCGGTCCCTCCGGGACGAGAAGGCCGTCGTCCCCGGCCCGTTCGATCGCCCCGGCCGCCTCCTCGACCGGGACGCCCGCGGCCGTCGAGAGCTCCGCCCCGGAAAAGCCGGCTCCCAGAAGTGCGGCAGCCGAGAGAAGCGGCCCGGCCTCCCGGCGAACCGGACGGAACCGGATGGCCGTGACGGCGCGCCTCCCCGCCGGGTCGAAGGCCGCCGCCAGGCTCCGGGCGAGCCGGATGAAGCGCGCCGGGTCTTCCCGCGAGGCCGAAGCGACGCCGTCCCAGGCGGCCGCCGCTTCGGGCCAGCTCCGGAACGGGAGCCAGAAGAGGGAAGCGACGTCTCCACGCCCGAGGCGCGCCGTCACCGGGAGGCGCGGCTCCCAGGGACGGGGCGCACGGCTTCGCGTCTCGAAAACGCGGAATCCCGCGCGGCACAGCTCTCCGTCCAAGGCCTTCCGCGAGCGGTCGTCCCAGAGGTCTCCGTGGATGGCCACGACCGCCACGGGCGGTCCGGAGGGCCACGTGACGACGGGCCGGCCCGAGGCCAGGGCGGCGAGCGCATCCGTCCGTGGGTCCTCTCGCAGGAGCCTCGCGAGCCGCTTCAGGGCGCTCCCCTCCTCGAGGCGGTCGCCCGCCGGCACCTCGACGAATCCCGAGGGAGAGCGTCGGGCCGCTCCGCGGACGACGAAGAGCGCCGCCTCGCCGGACGCGGCCCGGACTCTGTCCGGAGCCCCGTCTTCCGTCCCGGCCGAGACCGACGGAAAGGCCAGTCCGAGGAGATCGGGTCCGAGCGACGGGCCCTCGCGCGAGCGTTTCGCGAGATCCGGGACGAGACCCTCCGGGGAGGTCGCCGTGGCATGCGCCTGGAGCGCCTCGACGGCGTGCGCTGCCGCCTCGGGTTCGAAGTCCCGCGACTCGAGGGCCCGCTCGATCGAAGTCCGGAGCCCCTCGGACTCCGGACCCGAGACCGAAACGCCGCCGAGGCGGGCGGCGACGGCCGCGACGAGCAGAGCCGGCGGGACGGCGCGCCACTCCGGGACGGGGACCGCTCCGAGGGCCGGCCGCCGCGGGACTCCGGGCCGGCTGCCGATCCGCCCGACGTCCTCGAACGCGACGCCCAGACCGTGGAATTTCAGGAACGAAGCGAGCGCGGCCAGCCGCGCAAGAAAGGCCGCGACGTCGCGCGGATCGGACGAGCGGGCCAGCGGCTCGGGCGGCGCGGGCCTCGGAAGGAGGAGAAGGCCCTCGGCAGCCGGAAGCGCCGCGCCGAACTCCGGGAGCAGCGGATGCCAGAGGGTGAGCAGCCGGCCGGCCCCGATCGAAAGGTCCGCACGGAGAAGCAGCCAGCGCTCCCGGCGCCGGGACCCGTCACCGTCTCCGCCCCGCGGCTGGCGCATCGGCTGTCTCTTGGCGAAACGATTCCCCAGGACCGGCGATTCGTCAAGCGCCGGCGACGAGCGCCGCCCACTGAGGGAAGAACCCGGGAAAGGACTTCGCGACGACGCCGGGCTCGTCGAGTGTCGAACCGGAAGGAAGCGCGAGAGCGAGGACCGCGGCCGACATGGCCACCCGGTGGTCGGCATGCGCGTCGAAGCGGGCCGCGCGCGGCCTCCCGGAGGCTCCGTCGATCACGAGGCGGGGACCGCCCGCGGGACTTTCTTCACGGGCCGCGGCGCCGGCGCGCGTGAGGAGATCGAGCGCCGCCGCCAGCCGGTCCGACTCCTTCTCACGAAGCCGTCCCGCTCCGGTCAGCACGGAGGTCCCGCCCGCGAACGAGAGAAGAGCCGCCAGCGGAAGGGCCGTGTCGGGAGCCGGGTCGACGTCCACGGCGAGCGGCTTCAGCGCCTGCGGCCGGCCGAAATGCCGGCCGTCGACCGTCAGCGTGGCGTCCTCCCCTTCCCCGCTCCAGGACAGCCGCCCTCCGGCCTCCGTCGCCCACGTCCGGAAGATCGCATCCGGCTGGTCCGAGGCCCGCGCGAGGCCGGGAAGGGCCACCCGTCCCGCCGAAACGAGCGCGCCGGCAATCGGAAAGCAGGCGGCGGAATCGTCCCCCGGAACGGTGAATCGCGCCGGCCGGTAGCCGCCGCCGGGCCGGCCGCCGAAGGCCTCCACCGTCTGTCGCGTCAGATCGAGGTAGGCTGCCGAGGAGACCGGCCCGTCGATCGCCAGCTCGATGCCCCCCGGGACGAGGGGCGAGACGAGCACCAGCGCCGAGAGAAACTGCGAGGAGACGTCGCCCCGGATCCGGACGCGGCCGCCCCGAAGCGTGCCTCCGCGGATCGCGGCCGGAAGAAACCCCTCCCGCGCGAGACACCTGACCTCCCCGCCCAGGCTTCGAACGGCTTCGAAGAGAGGAGCCATCGGCCGTTCCCGCATCCTGTCGCTGCCGTCGAGAATGTAGCGGCCGGGGACGGCGGGAAGGAGGGCGGCCAGAAAACGGGCCGGAGTCCCTGCATCCCCCACGTCGATCCTCCGCGCAGGCGCCGGGTCGGCGCGGGGACGGAGAGGTCCCCGCACCCGCCAGTTCGCGCCCTCGAGAAAAATTTCCGCCGAAAGCGACCGGAGCGCGCCCGCGAGCGCCCGGGTGTCCGAGGAGTCGAGGGGATTCACCAGCGTGCTCTCCCCGTCGGCGCAAGCGGCCGCGAGGAGCGCGCGATTCGTGAGGCTCTTGCTTCCTGGAACCCGAAAGGTCCCCTCGAGCCGGCCGGAGGGAAGGGAGAGGGGAGCCGTCACGGGCCTCCGGCGCCGCGCCGGACGGCCCGCGAAGCGCTCGGCTCCTCGACGACCGCGAGACGCCCCGACGCGTCGATCTCGGCGTGCTTTCGCTCCTCCAGCCAGGCGGGGAGAACGTGCACGGCGCCGTCCGGCGCCTCCAGGCGGCGTTCCGCGTGAAAGTGGCCGACGAGAAGCCGCTCGTAGCCGGCGCCTCGCGCCCGCCGCGCCTCGGCGAGAAGCTCGGTTTCGGGAAGTCGCGACTTGTGCTTGAAGTTCGTCCGGTAAAGGCGTTTCTCCGTCTCCCCCACGATCGCTCGGGCCAGCGGACCGGGGATCAGTCCGAGCGCCGCCTTCGAGACGGGGTTCTTCGACAGGACGCGCCAGAAGCGGTACGGAAGATCCCGCGTGTTGACCCGGTCGCCGTGGACGAAGGCATAGCGGACGCCGCCGATCTCCAGCCCGTCCGTCCCGCCGTACGCGGCGAAGGAGGCCGCAAAGCGCGTCCCCCCGAGGAAGAAGTCGCGGTTCCCCTCGACGTACCGGAGCGAGACCCCCGCCGCCGCCAGATCCCGCCAGGCCCCGAGGATCCGCGAGACGAGCGGCGTCTCGAACCTCGCGTCGCCGATGAAGACGTGGAAGATGTCGCCGAGGAAGACGACCGTCCCGAACCCCCTCCGCGTCACGCCGGCGAGGGCGTCGAGGAAATCGTCCGCGTCCCGTTCCGCCTGCCCGAGATGGGCGTCTGCGAAGACGGCGACGCCGCCGGAGACCCGGAGCGGAGGAGGAAACGGCGTCACGGCCTCATCTTAGCCGCCCCGGAAGAGGAAGGGCCCCGGTCGCCCGGGGCCCGGAAGGGAGCGGGATCGGGCCGATGGTCTAGAAGGCCTTCCAGTGAGCGTAGAGGCCGACGCGGCTCGCACTGTAGTCGCCGTACATGAAAACGGTCTCCGTGTACTTGTCGTACGCCCACTCAGCCACGAAGGAGAACGCCTTGATGATCGGCACTTCGACGCCGCCGCGGAACCGGTCGATCTTGAAGTTCACGGAGCCCTTGTTCTTGAACTCGCCGCCCGAGGCCTGGAGCGTGAAGAGCTTGAGATTCAGGGAGAGGCCGCCCTCGAGCGAGTAGCCGTCCTCGATCATGATCGACGGGACGACTTCCAGGTTCTGCGGAGTGAGGATCGGGAAGGTGGTGTTCGACGTGAAGGCGTTTCCGGAGAAACGGAGGGTGAGAGCGGAGATCGGCATGATGTCGATGTCGCCGCCGTACTGCCGGAACGTGCCCGTGGAGTCGATTCCCGTCTGGGTGTTGGACTGCGAAACCCACTGGCCCGTGCCGGAGATCCGGAAGAACTTCCACCTGTTGAGGGTCAGGCGGGCCCGCCACGTCGTCCGGCTCGTGTAGTCGCTCCGGAGGATGGCCTGGTCGGCGTCGTCGTTGCGCCACTCGCCGTCCAGCACCACGCCGCCGAGCGAGAACGTCACACCGGCGTCATAGGTGTTGATCGCCCGCTCGTACTCGCCGGACTGGCCGCCGGGAACGATGATCTCGGCGACGTCTTCAGACAGCGTCACGTCCTGCTTCGTGTGGCTGTAGGTGAAGCGAAGGCCGAACGGACCGGCCTTGCGGTAGATGGCACCGATGTCGAGGACCTGGTCGGTCCGCGTGAGACCGTTGTTGATGTTGAGGATCTCCGTGATGTTCGGCGTCGCCGTCCCGGCGTAGTTCTTCGTGTTGTAGAGAATGGTGGAGAGGAGCTCGGAGCCCGTCTGATCGCGGCTCCTCTCGACCCAGCCGCCGGCGAGCTCGAGATTCGGCAGGACCGTCGCCTCGGCCCGCGCCGATCCCCGCCAGTTCTTGGCGTCGGCGTTGGAGTTGACGGTCGAGTTCAACCCGCCGAAGAACCTCGCGGCCGCAAAGTCGACCCAGTTCCCGTCGCCCGCCTCGGTGCCCTGCGTGTCGCTGGCGCCGTTGGCCCGGACGTACGTGCCCAGGATCTTCCCGAAGCAGCCCAGCTGGACGACGGCCGACGCCGTCGTGACGGGCACGTTGACGTCGGTGACCGAGGTCCGGCTGTAGGAGATCGCCGAGATCGGCTGTCCGAGGACGGTGTTGGTGTTGTTCCCCGCGCCCGCCCCCGGCGTCAGGAGCGACGTCTCGGTCCCGTGGGAGACCCGCCAGCCCTGCATGAAGTTCACGGCCACCGGGCCTGTGTTCAGGGCGAAGCCGAGCCGCGGCTCCTCGTCGTAGGTCTTGAAGCTCTGGTTCAGCCGGAACTCGTCGCCGCCGACGTAGACCGTGGAGTACGACGGGCCGGAGTACAGGTTGTACGTGTAGCCGAAGATCGGCGTGAAGACGCCGCCCGGGAGTATCTGGAGCTCGGCGTCGTAGACGTTGCGCAGCGTCTCCCAGGTGTGCTGGCCGGGGACGATCCCCTGGTTGAGAAGCGGGTTCGCGAAGGCCGGCAGGGCGCTGAACATCTGCCAGCGCGCGTAGGAGAACCGGAAGCTGTAGATCCCGCTCTTCCCGATCTCGAGCTTTGCGGCGCCCGCCGGGCCCGCGCCGATGTCGCTGACGTCGATCCGCAGCTTGTCGAAGAGCTTCGAATCGGCTCCGTTCCCCGCGGAGAGCGTGAACGAACGGAGCAGG
>Ga0335085_10001400_pt1 | contig 51953 bp, 49 predicted proteins | sample Lox_Sample_45_FD_206712 | JGI IMG/M metagenome (GOLD analysis project Ga0335085, IMG submission 206712) | Soil microbial communities from Loxahatchee National Wildlife Refuge, Florida, United States - Lox_Sample_4.5 | ecosystem: Environmental > Terrestrial > Soil > Wetlands | place: USA... | reverse complement strand
CGGATCTCTGGGCACTGGCCGCGATCCTCGGCCGGGAAACTGCTGGAGTCAAGCCATCGAAGGAAAAAGTAGCTTAAGATGAATCGACCGCCCTTGCCGACCTTCAACTACGGCCGGGACACCCTCGTACCGCGTGCGTGGCGCCAATGCGTTCTTGAAGAACAACAGCCTTTTTGTGCCGTCGCCACAGTCTCCTTAATCCGGAATCACAAGGTGCGGTTGCGGCGTGAGTTAGATCCGGATCAGCGGATCGATAGGCTGACGATGTTCGCGGCCTTGCCGTCAATGCATAGCATCAGAGTGGATACGCCCGCGCCACGCAGGCTGTTGGGAATCTGGACATTGACCTGATCGAGGCCCACATACTGGGACTGAGCGGCGACTCCAATCACCGGCAAGCTGGCCACCACAGTCGGCACCACCGGTTGTGGGGGCAGCAGCAACGCTTGGACGCCGGATTGTCCGGAGCCTCCTCGGACACCGGTTCCGAAGAGTTCCAGGTACGTTTGATCCGTGTCCGCGCCCAGATCGATGGGCAGATAATCGGGCCCCGACGCCGAGCTATAGTCGACGGTCAACTGCGAAGTGCGCGTTCCGTCGGCACTGACCCGCAGGGCGATGGCGCCCAGGATCTGTGCTCCGTTGTTGCCGAGCGAAAAGAAAAGGCCCGGCACCACCGAATCCACATAAACAGGGCCGGAGGCGCCGCTAGACACAGACAAGGTGCCTGCGCCCGGTTGGACGTCTTCCGGGACGTAGTAGTTAATCTGCGTCGGGGAAACATACAGCAGGGGCACTTCATGCGCCGCTCCGGCGCTGTCGGTAATTGTCATCGATACTCCGCCAAGGGAAGTAGGCAACGGCAGCGAACTTGCCGCGGCGATCTCTGTAGCCAGGCCAGTACCGAAACCCGCTGCAATGGATGCGGGAGCCACACCATAAGGCGAATAGCTGGCGGCCGAGACACTCACGATCAAGTTCGATCCCGGCGTAGCCGATTCGACCTGGGCCACGAATTGGGCGCCGTCCCCATACATCGATCCCCAGCCACAGGCAAAGAACGGCTGCAACGCGCCAGGAGTGGTCGGAAAATCAGGTGATCTTGTAGTGCCGCCAATGTAAATACCTTGCGAAGGGGTCGGTGCGAGCGCCACTATGGCGTCGTCGCCACGGCCGCCAACGTAAAGGAAGCCCTGCAGTGCGCCACTAGCTGTATCGAAGCGGGCGACATACGCCTTTTCGAAACTCTGAAATGTTACAGCCGGAGCGGGCAAATCGGTGGCATAGGTCCAACCGGCGATCCACAGGCTACTTCCGCTGTCCAGCATGACATTACGGGCCACGCTTGAAGCTCCAAAATAGGAGGCGTATTCAAGATGCGAGCCGTCCGCGCTAAATCGCGCGATGTATGCCGCCGTGCTGATGGCCGTGGATTGTGCTGCGTCAGCCGTTACCGGAAATGGCTCATTCGTCGCACCCACCAGCCAAACCCGACCTTGCGAATCCAGCGCCAGACCTACGCCATACGCGGCGGCCCCGCTCGCCACGTAGGAGCTATAGATGAGAGCAGTTCCGGTTGAGTTAACCTTAATCACAAATGCGTCATCGTATCCGCCTCCATACTGAGTGCGGAAAGCACCGGCCGTAACCGGGAAATCAGCCGATCGCGTTTCGCCTGCTGCATAAACGTTGCCTGCCGAGTCCACGGCAATCGCCCAAGGCGTGTCGAAGTCACTCCCCCCAACCAACGTCGAATAGACCAATCCGCTTCCGGCTGGATTCAGTTTGCTGATGAAACAATCCGCGCCGCCCTTGAAGGTCGTCTGTAGAGCACCGGGTGACGTGGGGATGCTCGCGCCCGCATCGCCCGCGATGTAGGCGTTACCAGGCGGGTCCACGGCGACTGCCGAACCCGACTCGCCATCCAGTAGCGTCACGTAAACCCACTTCCCAGACGCGTCCAGCTTTGCGGCGAATGCTGCTATGGAGCGCGCGCCTAGCGAAATCTCGTAGGCGCCGGAGGTGGTTGGAAAATCGGAGGACCTCGTGTAGCCAGTGAGGTAAGCTGAGCCATCGCTGGCTACGAAGAGACTCCCGGCGCGGTCGTCGCCACTGCCGCCTAGAAGTTGCAAGTACTCAACAGTTTGTCCGGCGGAACTCAGGCGCGCAATGAAGACGTCATTTCTCCCTGCCCACGCCCTTGACGACGGTGGTGTGGGGAACGGGAAATGCGCTGAGTCCGTGTTGCCCAAGATGTACATCCGCCCCTGTGGATCGCTTTTGACGTCTATGATCTGAGTTCCATCGTAGGCGGAATCGAGCGAGTTAAACATACTGGCATAACGCACCTTCAACTGGGTTGCGGACGAATCCAAGCGCGGAACTGTTGCGGCAAGGCCTGGATGTGACAGACAGACTGCGGCAAGAGTCAGGATCCAAATGTCTCTCGTGCGTGTGCGACGCAGCCCTCTTTTCGCCGAGATGACCCACTTGGACAGAGCTGCTGTTTCAACCGCCGTGGGAGAGTGGTGTAGCATTTTGAGCTTCCTCCATGGAGTAATGAAGCAATTTCCCCAAACGGTTACGCCGATCTCCCTGCCAAGTACATTCCGGTCTTCGCTGCCGGTGGCTGCCAACTCGTCAGCGCCCAACTCGCGATAGTCTCTGTAAAACAGGTAGAGAACAGGAGATCCGTTGGCACAAATCTGTGTTAAATGATTGACTGTAAAGACATTAAGTCGCATGAGCAAATCCGGTAATACAGGGGATATCAGGACCTGTTATGGGCAATATCAGGCTCTGTTATTCCCTGTTATTCTCGGTGCCTGCTTTGCGGCCAAGTTATTCAAAATGTGCAGCTTATGCCGACATGTTCGGCGGATCCTACCTGTTCTGGCCCTGTTTTACAGGGCCGCGCTGCGCGCGATGGGTTCATCCCGAAGACTTTGTTCAGGTCCTGCGCGGGCCTGTGCCCAAGTAGCAAATCATCAATCGAGCACCACCGTTGGGGCAGCGGAGGAGCAGTGGAGGAACGGCCCGGAATCCGCATTCCCGATTTCTGCTGACCATTCTCGGCGGCGGGCGCCGCCCTGGCGCGCAAGCCGGCGAAAACATTCACGCAGTCGTCACGGCTGTCGGCTTTACTGGATTCCGGCGGGCTGCTGAAAACCCAGGTTCAACCTGGTCTTCGAAGCCCGACCATAGCTATTGGCATTACGCGCCCGAACCTGCTTCGAGCGTGCACACAAACAGTCAGCAAGATATCGGGAATGCGGATTCCGGGCCATTCCTCCACTGCTTGGCGGTGGGGATTAAGCTGGGCAGCAAACTAACCGTGCGGCGCGCAGCAGATCCACTTCGGCACGAAGCCGCGGATTGTCCGCACATTCCCGGTCAAGAAACGCGGCCCGCTGATCGGGAGGCTGCGCCTGCGCTGCTTCAAACAGCTCTCGATCTTCTTCCATCGCTCAGCGCTCATCGCGAGCCTCGCCAAGCTTCAGGTAGAGGTCGTTACGCCTATCCTACTAGAGAAAGAGGCGCGTGCCAAGCCGCATCTGCTGGCACCGCAAGGTAGCACCAATTTGCAATCTCGGCGTCTCTACTTCCGGAGCGCAATAAAACCGTGCCAAGCCCAATTTGCATCCGCCCACTGTCCGTAGTAGTCTCCTAGATCGTTTACTCCACTGATCAGCGACGAAAGCGAACCCCAACTGGCAGGTACATCCGGTATGGCGGTCAGCGCACCGTTCTTCCAGAGGTAGTGCTGCATGGAGTCCGTGAAAGCAGCGTTCAAAGCAACCTCTCCGAGGTTATTGATGTCCCATGCCAAAGTCGCCAGCGCTCCCGGGACATCTAAGCAGGTCGTTTTAGTCCCCTGTTGGACATAGGCGTGTTGATACCAGCTCTGGTCCGACACAAACCAGAGAATCTGGCCCTGAATATTGATTCCGGCGGGAAATTGATAGAATAGGGGCAGGCCGGAATCAAAGTTGAGAAACGTGTAGCTCTTCCCGTTCCACTTCCACGATACGCAGTTGGTCGGCCAAGCCGTATCACACGCCTAGCCCACCCCAATGCCCGTGTCGCTGATTCTCTGGCCCCAGTTATAGGGCATGCCTGTTATGTCAGGAAGCGTCGTTAGTCTCCCGGTGGCGACCTGCAATTCAGCGGCGTGCTGCGTATTGGAGTCGCCGTAGTTCCCGAACACGGTGGCCCAGTTGTTGATGTCGGCTAAACTCACGTTCGGGTTTGCGGGGTATGGGTCGTTCAGAAGCGGGTAGAACTGCCCACCCAACCACAACGCAGTATCTGTAGTCTGGCATTCCGCGTCATGTGAATAAACTACCGTGGCTAACCGCAGGTCGGTCATCCCGGTGACATCGGTGCAATAGCCGCCCGGTGGGTCAATCGAGACGAAGGTATACTTCTGGGGTGCGTTCTTCAGTGCCTGCGCTAAAGGTACGACCAATTGTGTGTTCCAGGAGGCAGCCGGCAGCACAGCGGCTACCGATAGCAGCAGGACGCAGCCGAGCGCTGCATTCAGCCCTGGGATGATTCTTCGTTGCATTGAGCGTATCCTCCGGCTAAGCTTGAAGCAATCGGCGCGGAAAGTTACAGCGTGTTCACTCGCCGCTCCGCTCTTCAGGTGTATCCGCACCGATTCTGAAACACCGTGCCCGCATTCGTCGTCCGGCCCTTCCAGTGCCTGCCGCAACAGGCAGCGCGGGCATTGGCCGGCTATACAGTTAATTGTGATTTGAGCCCGGCAAGCCGGACACACGATCGCCGCATCCATGACGCGCCCGCGGTCTCAGACGAGCCTGAAGTGTGCCCGGCGGAAAATCACATCTTCAGCGAAAACCCTCCACCAGCATCAACTGTGCCCCGCAACGGTCAACCTGCGGCCACACCACGAACGCATCGTCGGGCGAAACGGCCAGATTCATCGTGGCAACTCTCGACGGTGTCAAGACCATGCTGTTTTTGCCGCTAGAGAATTCCAACCGTTGAATCGCATCCGGGTTATCGGGCGAATTGTCGTGATACCAGAAGTAGACGGCCTTCGCGGTGACCTCAAAACTCAACGGGCCCGCGATGTACGGTACCGTCTGGATTGCCTCGCCGCCGGCGGCGGGCATGCGGAACAACGGACCGGCCTCAAGGCTCTTCAGAAAGTACAGGTACTTGCCATCCGCGGATTCGAACGCTGGACTGCCGCCGCCACGCGTCACCTGCACCGCCGGTCCACCCGCCGCTGGCATTTTCCAGGTTTCGTACCGGCCGCTGCGATCGGACGCAAAATAGATCCAGCGCCCGTCGCGCGACCAGCTTGGCGTGATGTCGTTCGCGGGATTATCGGTCATACGGCGCCGGCCCCCGCCATCCGCCTGGATCACGTAGATCTCCGCCTGGCCTTCTGCCCGCGAGTCGAACGCGATCCGCCGGCTGTCCGGCGACCATCGTGGTGTGCCACCCACGGTCTTGCCCAGGCTGGCCAGAAGCGCGCAGTTGTAGCCGTCCGCGTCGCAGGTCCACAAGTCTTCGTCTCCAGAGCGGTTCGACTGGAACACGATCTTGCGGCCATCCGGCGAATACTGCGGGAGCCGGTGCTCAAAGGTGGTCGATCCCACCAGCATTTTGCGTTTGCCTGTGCCGAGATCCTGCCGCCACAGGTTTGTGACAGTTGGGATATACGATGTATAGGCCAGACGGGCCCGCGCCGGGGCAATAGCCAGCGCCCCTGTGTCCCCTGTGGCATAAGAGAGCAGAACCGGTGAACCGTGGCCCGAAACCGGCGCCCTGAAGACATGGGCATCGCCGGAGTAGATCACCGACCGGTTATCGGCAGTCCAGGCAACTCCAGTGACCGCGCCGTAACGATTCTTAGTGAGCTGATGCGGCTCGCCCGCCGGCCGAAAGCTGCGGGATAACGCTAGAACATACGGCGCTTGAAAGTCCTTCAGCGCTCGGCCAAACGCGAGCGTGCGGCCATCCCGAGAGATCGCCGGACAGCAGTCGTTTCCGGTGCCCGGATCAGTCAATCTGCGCCGCTCTCCCGTAGTCGCCGAAAGTAGCCAGATCGCGTAGGGTGCTTGTGGTGATTCCTTCATTGTCGATATCAGCCACTTAGAGTCCGGTGTCCAGGCTAGTCCACCCCAAATGTACAAATCCAGCGGAAAGCCGCCTCTTGGAAGAGCCGCGACCGTGCGTTCAGCGCCGCCCAGCGTCGGCACCAGAAGCAACGTGGAAGCGTTCTCGCTGGTGCGTCGAAACGCGATGTAGCGATCGTCTGGTGACCACGCCGGGTCTGCATCGATACCACGGTCAGTGGTCAGCCGCAAGGGCCGTGTGCCGGAACCGATCTGTACTACGTAAATGTCCAGGTTGTCTTCCTTCTCGCCGGCCCAACTGATGGCCACTTTGTTGCCGTCTGGCGAGAACGAGGCAGAGTATTCTTCGCCGGGAAGGGAAGTGAGCGGCACCGCGTGGAGATCTGCCGGATATGATTCCGGCCGCAGCCACCAATAGGCCACACCAGCGGCCGCCAACACTATTCCCGCGACAGCGCTGGCAACTACCGGCCGCCGGATGCGCTTACGGTGCGCTCCGGCGCGCGGGCGAGCATCTCCCGCCGCGCGCAGCGCGAATCCCAGATCCGCCGCCGATTGAAACCGTTGCTCCGGTTGCTTCTCCAGGCAGCGGTGCACAATCCCGGCAACCGCCTGCGGCACCTCTTCCGGCAGATCTGCCGCCTCCTGGTTGATGACCGCGTTCATCACCGCCGTCGGCGTTTCACCCGCGAACGGCAGCCTCCCGCTCAGCATCTGGTACAGCAGCACCCCGAAGCTGAAAATATCGGACCGATGATCCACGGGCCTTCCCAGCGCCTGCTCCGGTGACATGCTCGAGACGGTCCCCACCACTTCGTCCGCCTTGGTCACCGTGTCCGAAAGGGTTTCGGTGGCGACGGGTGCCCACACCTGCCACTTGGCGATGCCGAAATCCAGGATCTTCACCAGATCCCCCGGCCCCACCATGACATTGCCCGCCTTCAGATCGCGATGCACCAGGCCCGCTGCGTGCGCCGCCGCCAACCCATCCGCGATCTGCGCGCCAATCGCCACGGCTTTGCGTGGAGGCAACGCCCCTTTGGCCAGTACGTCCCGCAGCGACTGCCCGTCCACCAGTTCGGTGACCATCCAACTGATGCCGGCCGCGTTGCCGATGTCGTATACGGAAATGATGTTGGGATGCTTCAGCGCGCTCACCGCCCGCGCCTCGTGTTCGAAGCGCCGCACCCGCGCACTATCCTGCGCGAAGTCCGGTGGCAACACCTTAATCGCCACATCGCGGCTCAGCCGTGGGTCGTGCGCGCGATAGACCTCGCCCATGCCGCCACGGCCGATGCGCTCCACAATTTCGAATGCTCCCAGCTTGTGGCCCTGCTGCAGCGAGGGTGGCTCTCCGGAAACCGCTTCCGTTGGGTACCGTGGGAGAGGATCAACTAACCGTGCGGCGCGCAGCAGATCCACTTCGGCACGAAGCCGCGGATTGTCGGCACACTCCCGGTCAAGAAACGCGGCCCGCTGATCGGGAGGCTGCGCCTGCGCTGCTTCAAACAGCTCGTCGATCTTCTTCCATCGCTCAGCGCTCATCGTGAGCCTCGCCAAGCTTCAGGTAGAGGTCGTTGCGCCTATCCTACCAGAGAAAGAGGCGCGTGCCAAGCCCGTCGCCTTGACGAACGCTCTCAGTTGCCGCATCGCTATTCATCGCGATGACCGGACGCGCAGCCACCCTTCGGACTCTCAGAAGCAGTTACATCTGATTCCGAAACGGCCTCTTGTGGTGGTTGAGCGGCGGACTCGCCGGTCTCGTCGCCCGCCGATTCCAAAGCCAGGCGTAGGAGACATCGCGGGCATTGGCCGCCCACACAGTTGCTTGTGATTTGAGTGCCGCAAACCGGACACACGGTGTTCGCATACATAAGGCACCCGTAGGTCTCATGAGTGCCTGAAGCAAAACCGGTTGAACGTTATCGTCTGTGACCAAAAATCTTCAGCTAAACCTGACCAATATCAACCGCACGCCGCGGCCCTGAGGTCTAAAATTCCGCACAGTCCCGCGCCAACCGAACGTATGTCGCAGCCCCGAAGCTTTGGAGCCGGCGGCATCTTATGGCAACGGCATACGTGCCCGTCGGCGTGGCACAACTTGCGTGCGGACCTCAAGGCCTCAGTTTGAAGATCACCCCGCCGGCCTTCGTTCCTCCACTAGCGGTGGTTCCATATGGTTGCCTTTCGAGTCGCGGATCAGCCCCGATTGAGCGTTGCCTCCCTCGAGGCCTCCTATAAAGCCGTAGACGACTTCATTACCGTTCGGGTCCACCATGTAGACGACCTCCGCCCATCGGGCCACCCGCCGGAACGGACCCGTACAGGTTGCCTGCCGAATCGCGGATGAGACTTCCCCTGTTGGGCCAAGCACCATCGGAGAATGTGTCTCGCCACCCCTGGCATCTACTTTGTAAACCGTGCCGGCGTACGCGGAACCGCAATTTGGGTTGGTTCCATACAGGTTGCCGTCGGTGTCGCGAATCAGACCCGCTTGTGGGCTACACCCGTCGGAGTCGCCTGTAAAGCTGTAGAGCACGGTCTGATGGCCGCTCTTATCGAGCTTGTGTACGGCGCCAAAGCCCGACGCGCCCCCGACGGCGGTTGTCCCATACAGGTTGCCGGCCGAGTCCCGAATTACGCCGGCGTAAGGTTGGCCGCCGTCGGTCCCGCCCGTGAAGTTGTACAGGACCGTTTCATGGCCGGAAAGATCCACCTTAAAAACCACTCCGGAGTTGCCTGTACCGCCACCTGTGGTGGTTCCATAGAAGGTGCCGGCCGCGTCGCGGATTACACCCTCTGCGGGACCGTACCCGTCAGCGCCACAGGTGAAGCTGTACAACACCGTCTGTTTGCCGGCCGCATCCAACTTGTCACCGCCCGCTACCCCGGAAAGGTCCAGCAGCCGTTCCGGTCCGAGCTGCTGTCTATTGCCTTCGCCGTGACATGACCGGCTCGGCCCTTTCAAACACCTTTCGGCTGAAAATATGACGTGGCTGCAGCGTTCACTTTGATGCTGCCGCCCGCTCCCTTGCTCTCCACTGAATGGACTTTCGACGGCCCGCTCGGACGGACGACATTCCTGCCTTCGCCTGGGGCCTGCTACCGGGCGTTCCGGCGCTTACCCGGACAGGACTTGCACCTGCTAGAAGAACGCGTCTTTCAGGACGCACCATGCCGCTATCTTATTGGTGTTCGCGGCTAAGTCTCCTTTGGCTCACTACGATTTATTTCACGTCCTATGCTTGTTCAGTGTTGCCGTGGCGCCGTAAACCAACTCCAATCGGCCGCGACCGACGCCATACCCTACGCCTGCGCCGATGATGGCGCCCAGCGCTATCGTACCCGCCACCGCAGTGCCATACGCTTTGCTTGGGCCGGACGCCAGGCTTGGGGTCCGAAGCCCCGCCCAAGGCAGCAGTTCCAGCCAGTCCGCCAATTACCGCCCACATGCCGCCGTGTCCGGCTTTCCGGCGGTACAGCTTTCGCACGTCCTCGCGACGTACCTCAGTAGTCTTTCGTCCACGCTGGACATACACGGCATCGGCAGTGGCGTGGTCAGCCATCCCGCCAACGCGCTGTAATCATGAAGCTGTATTTGGATGCGTTCGCCCGTGGCAATTCTCTCCACGCCCTCCCATGGGTCCGGTGTGGAGGCGCTTTGTGCCGCTGCTAGGAGCGGTATCAGTAAAGCCGCGCAGATCGTTCTGCACATATCATTCGCTCGTGTAAACCAGTTCTTTAGTCTTGCCCCTGGCGACAAAGCCGATAACTCCGCCTGCCACGGCGCCCGCCACCCCCGCCACCGCTCCTGCCTTAGACTGGGGGATCATCGAAGTCTTACCGCCGGTGGAAACATATCCAATGCCAAATCCGGCGCCGAATCCGATAGCGGCGCTAATCGCCGGAGCCGCTGCCCGCAGACTGGAGCGCGGGCGCACACGATATATGCGCACGATCTCGGTGCGGCCGATCTCCATCTGCTCGTTCCGGTTTCGCACGGCTTGCAGCCTGTCCGCGGTGACCGCCCCAAACTCGACGTTCAGGGTATCGCCGCCCCGGCGCTCCACCTGGATCTTTTCTCCCGGGCGCAGTTGCTGCAGTTGTTCCCAACTGCTCTTGCCTTTGGCGCCCGCCGGGATCGGCCCGGCACCCGCCACCATCAGCAAACCGAGACACGCGCAGCACAACCTTCGGGACATCAAACGCCACCTCCATGGCGAACAGTGCGCTGGCTCATCGAAAAACCAGCTACAAAAGGGCATGAAGCGGACTGTGTCAGGAGTTACAATACGAATGCTTTCCTTATATGGTGGCCTGCAATGGACCGAGCCGGCCTGCGTTTTCCGACGACCTCCTGGACCCTGGTAGCGGTGGCCGGTGAGGGGACTTCGCTCGAATCGAAGGAAGCCCTAGCTCAATTGTGTGAAGCCTATTGGCGGCCCTTGTATGCCTATATCCGCAGGACGGGGCATAGCGCCGATGAATCCGGGGATTTAACGCAAGAGTTCTTCGCCAAGCTCATCGAGAAGCACTACCTGCGAGCCGCGGACCGTGAACGAGGCAGATTCCGCACGTATCTGCTGGCCAGCCTGAGGCACTTTCTATCGAATGAATGGGACCGCGCACGCACGGTCAAGCGCGGAGGCGGCGCAGCCATCACATCGCTCGACGTCGAGGATGGGGAACGGCTGTACAGGCTCGAACCGGCGGATCCGACGACCCCTGAGAGAATCTTCGAGCGGCGCTGGGCACTGACCGTATTGGATCGGGCCATGCTACGCCTTCGCGAAGAATTTGTCTCTGGCGGCAAGGCTGAGCTATTTCATGGTATCCAGCCGTTTCTGACGGGCGATTGCGATCCGGGTGCGTATGCGCGCGCAGCCCCGGTAGTGGGCATGACCACAGGGGCGCTGAAGGTGGCGGTGCATCGGGCGCGCCGCCGGTTCGCCTCGGCGGTCCGCGAGGAAGTAGCTGCCACTCTGGACCGGGAAGAGGATATTGAGGATGAGATCCAGTACCTTCTCGCCGCCCTTTGAAGCGTAACCGGGCGAACGAGGCTGCTTCATGGAACCATTGCGGAGCGCCACTGGTCCCACTCCACCGCGCGAGTCCGCGTTAAGTACGCAAACGGAATCATTCCTCCGCTGCTCCAACGGTGGTGCTGGCGTGGGAAGGATATGAGGGTTCTATTATCTTTGGCTTTCGGCTACAATCTACGATAGTGGGATCGGCTAAGTTCCCCACAACATCGTGGACACTGGTTCTTCTGGCGTTAGGCCCGGATGCACGCCGTTCGGCGCTGGAGGATTTGTGCGCCAGCTACTGGAAACCGGTCTACGCCTTCGTCAGGAGACAGGTAGGCGACGAGGAGCAGGCCAAGGATCTGACCCAGGCGTTCTTCACCCGGTTGTTGGAAAAACAGGATGTTCAGCCCTGCCAGCCCGAACACGGACGCTTTCGAAATTTTCTGCTGGCCTCGGTAAAGCACTTCCTGAGTAATGAAAGAGACCGGGTGCGAGCTCAGAAGCGGGGCAGGGGCCACCCTCCGATGCCATTGAAATTCGCCGATGTAGGCGACCGGCTTTCGTGGGAGCCCGTCGACACACTCACGCCCGAGAAGATATTCGAGAAACACTGGGCCACACTGATGCTCGACAGGGCGCTCCATGCGTTGCGGCAGGAGTTTGCCGCGGCAGGAAAAACCCGTCAGTTCGAAGGCCTGAGAACATGCCTCACCGGCAACGGCCCAGAGGAGCATTACCGCGAACTCGGCGCCGGACTCGGCATGAGCGAAGGCGCGGTGAAATCGGCGGTCCACCGGATGCGCCATCGTTTTGGCGAGACGCTGCGCGCCGAAGTCGCGCAAACGGTGGCCGATCCGGCCGAGGTGGAAGATGAGCTCCGGTACCTCTTCTCGGTGGTGTCTTCCTGACCCGGCCACGGAGGCGCGATGCCGGTAACCAGCGGACTCATACGGTGCCTGCAATGCGGATCTGAGCTGCCCAACCAGCCGCCCGAGGGGCTGTGCCCGGCGTGCCTGCTCAGGGCAGTGCTGGCGGGCGAAACGGAATCCGGCGTGGCTGACGGCCTTCCGGAAGACGGCCAACAGTTCGGCCCGTACACCACTATCCGGACGCTGGGTGAGGGCGGCATGGGCATCGTCTACCTGGCCCGCCAGGAGCAGCCCATCCACCGCACCGTGGCGCTGAAGGTGATCAAGCCCGGCATGGATTCCCGCCAGGTGATCGCGCGCTTCGAGTCCGAGCGCCAGGCGCTGGCCCTGATGGACCACCCCCACATCGCGCGCGTATTCGATGCCGGCGCCACCCCGGACGGCCGTCCGTACTTCGCCATGGAGTACGTGCCCGGCACCCCTCTGCACGCATACTGCGACGACCACCGGTTGACCATAGCAGAGCGCTTGGAGTTGTACAGCCAGATCTGCCTGGCCGTGCACCACGCGCATCAGAAAGGCATCATCCACCGCGACCTCAAGCCCTCCAACGTGCTGGTCGAGGTGCAGGACGGCAAGCCCGTCCCCAAGGTGATCGACTTCGGCGTGGCCAAAGCCACCCACCAGCGGCTGACGGAACAGACCGTGTTCACCGAGGCGGGAGTGCTGCTGGGCACGCCGGAGTACATGAGTCCGGAGCAGGCCGCCATGGCCGATCACCAGGTGGACGCCTCGACCGACATCTACTCGCTGGGCGTGATGCTCTACGAACTCCTAGTCGGCGTCCTGCCGTTCGACGTGCACGCCCTGCGGCGGGCCGGTTACTTCGCGCTCCAGCGCACGATTTGCGAGCAGGAGCCGCCCCCGCCGGGAACCCGGCTGAAGGCGTTGGGACCGGCCGCGGAAGGCATAGCCCGGCGGCGGCGCACGGACCTGCATTCCCTCGAGCGCCAGGTGCGCGGCGACCTGGAATGGATCGTCATGCGGGCGCTCGAAAAGGACCGCAGCCGGCGGTATGCCTCGGCCTCGGAACTGGCCGCGGACATCGCCCACCATTTGCGCGACGAGCCGGTGCTGGCGGTGCCGCCCACGCGCGCGTACCGGCTGGGCAAGTTCGTGCGCAAGCACCGGTTGGGGGTGAGCGCGGCGGCGGCCATTGCCGTCTGCCTGCTGGTGGGCGCGGTTACCAGCACGGCCCTGTACTTCCGGGCCGAACGGCAGCGCGACATAGCGGAGCGGCAGGCTTACCAGGCGAATCTGGCTAACGCCGATGCGCTGATCGAATCCGGCGATGTGGATACGGCCCGTGAGCGGTTGTTTCAATGTCCGCCGCGCTTGCGGGGATGGGAATGGCGGCTCTTGTACGCGCTCTCCGATACCAGCGTGGCGACCCTGCGTGCCTCGGGCGATCCGTGTTCCGGCGCGCAGATAGACACCATGACCTTCGCCTGGAGCCCGGACATGAAACGCCTTTATTATCCGATGTACCGGACCGTGCACGCCTGGGACGTCCCCTCCTGGAAGCCGGTGGCAGACTACGGCATCTTCGGCCCGGTTCTGGGCATATCGCACGACGGATCCAGAATCGTGACACGCGCGCTGCGGAAAGACGATCCGGAACTCCTCATTTTGGAACCCTCCACCGGCAAACGAATCGCAGCCCTGCAAGGTCATCCCATGGCGCTCGTGGCCGCATTCAGCACGCGGCTCGATCGGGTCGCGACTATTTCCGCCGATGGCAGCGTGCGGATATGGCATGCCGGATCGGGAGAGCGGCTCGCCTCTGTCGGTCCAGACGAACATCCCTACCCCTACCACTACCCGAGAATTTCTTTCAGCCCCGACGGCCGGTACATCGCCGCAACTTCCATGGGCACTGTGTTGCGGCTTCTGGATGCACGCAACGGCAAGCTGCTGCACAACATGCGGCTCGCAGACAAAGCGTACGCTGTGGCTTTCAGCCCGGATGGCCGGCACCTCGCCACGGCGTGCGCCAGCGGGGCCATTCGCATATGGAGCGTTGCGTCCGGGAAATCCGAACGCGTTTGGATGGAACGCAATCTGCTGGAGGCGGCCGCTTTCAGTCCGGATGGCAGTACGATCGCCACCGCCACACAGGGTGGCGAGGTACGCGTATGGGACGCTTCCTCGGGCACCGCCATTGCTACCCTTACTGGGCCGGACCAGAGCCTGCAGGCGGTTGGATACAGCCCGGACGGCAACTGGATCCTGGCAGGATCTTCCGTGGGCGAGGTTTGGATCTGGAATGCGCGCACGTATGGAGATCAGGTGATCAGGCGCTCCTGGGGGCTGATGGCCGTCAGCCCCCATGGTGCACACATCGCTGTAAGCGATGGAGCGGACGTGAACATTCTGGATGCGATATCCGGCCGACAGGTGCTGCGGGCGCCCCTGGCAGGGGGATCGGCACTGGCTTTCAGCCCAGCCGGTGATCGCCTGGCAATAGGTGATTTGAAAGGCTCGGTGCGTGTGCTCGATGACCGGTCCGGATCTGTCCTTCTGTCGCTGTCCGGCCATCGCAGCGGAGTGTCTGCGATTGCGTTCAGCCCGGATGCGCGGTACCTCGCATCCGGCGCCTGGGACAAATCGACCTACATCTGGGACGCCGTGAGGGGCGGCAAACTGGCTGGGATCGAGCTTCCCGCGATGCCTGCCAAGATCGCCTTCAGCCCAAATGGAAAGATCCTTGCGACCGCAACCACGAACCCGGTCGGCGAGCCGGTCTTCTATGGCGCAGTGCGACTTTGGCAAGTGCCTTCCGGCCGGCTAATACATAAATTCCTTCCGCCGCCCGGCGTGGGTGAGAGGATCTGGACAATTGCGTTCAGCCCACGCGGCGATCGCATCGCTTTAGGCGGGGACAACGCGGGACACGTCCGCATAGCCGAAACCTCAAGCGGCCGGGTCGCTGCTGAGCTTGGCGGCCCTGCTGACGGGGTGGCCTTTTCCGTCGCATTTAGCCCGGACGGGCGGCTGCTGGCCTCGGGCGGCAGCGACGATGTGATTCGCATCTGGGATACAGCCCGGAGCGAACTGGTGTTCGCGCTGCGCAGGGCCGCGAAGAATGTTGCGGACCTGGCGTTCAGCCCGGATGGAAGCCGGCTGTACGCCGGCTACGACCAGGGTCCACTCTGGGCGTGGAGCACCGCGACGGCCTATCCGGTCCAGATCCGCGAGCTCGTTGCGCGGCTCACGCGGGAGCACCCGCTGACTGCGGACGTGTGGCGGCAGATCCAAGACGACCCCGCACTGGATGAAGCCCAGCGCGCGGCGGCTCTCCGGCAGTGCTCGTGGTCCACCGACCGGTACTTCGCCTTGCGGAAATATGTCTGGGGACCGGCGGTGTATCCGCCGAATTCCACTTCCGAACGAAAGCTCCTCTTGCGGCGCGCGAGGGTCGCCTATGAGGCCCTGCCCTGGAGCGTGGAGGCCTGGACGATTCTGGGAGCAGCACAGCACCGCAACGATCTGTATGAAGAAGCGGCCCGCACGCTGCGGCGGGCGAGCGCCGTGGCCTGCGACGATCCCCGTGCCGACGCCTTCCTGGCGATGGCTCTCTGCCATATGGGGCAGACCGGAAAAGCCCGCGAAAGCCTCGACCGCGCCCGCCTTCTCCTAAAGGACGCCGAAGCGATTCCCCGGCACGATGGGGAAGCGCTCATCGCGGAGGCCGAGGCGCTGCTGGCCGGGCGGAAATAGCCGCACGCCCCGGAAACGCCTCGGCGCGCCCGTGGACAGCGTCACTTCCGGAAAGCGATAAAAGCGTGCGAGAGGCCGCTGGTGTCTATCCAGCCTCCGGAGATGTCGCCCCGGTCGTTCAGCCCTATGACATACGTCATGGTGGCGTCCGGGAATGGGACGTTCGGCAGAGATGTGAACACGCCTCCCGTCAAGGAGAAGCAATGCCACGGGTAATACGGGCTGCTTTCGTCGTAGCCCCCACCCAGGAGCACGGTTCCATTATTGGTTGGCACTCGGGGGTTCAACCCATGTTCGGTTAATGTCTGCACGGGTAGGGGTGCAGCTCTACGCCGCCAGCGAGACGGGAAGGACGAGCGGACCATGAGAATACGTTCGGGCCGGCGCGGGACACTTCGATTGCCGTGGCGCCGATTTGAAGATCCGCGTCGCCGGGCGCGGCCATGTGCACGAACTGAGTTTACGGCGCGAACGTGGCGGCCACGCCCTCGTGATCGGCCCGGACCGCGGCGTAAAGCCAGCCGGCGCCGGCTTTCATCCTTCGCCGCGTCCTGGCCGTCGAGTTTCGGCTGCCGGTGAGTGTTCCACCGATTTCCGCCATAGAGGGCTGCGCAATTTATGGCCGCCCCTAGCGCGACCAAGTACTACATTTGGCGAACATCCAGTCGGAAACCTTTCCCAGCTTTTGCTTCATTACCTAGTAGACGCAGCGTCTGGTCAATATGAGTGAGTGAAAGTGGAATGTATGTACAAAACAATATGTGTGTTGCTGTTATTGCCACTGCTCGCAGCCGGCCAAGTTGCCTCCATGCTCTCGCCCTGGAACGCCGTTGAGCGGATCGCAGCGGGCGAGCGCATTCAGGTGCAGTCAATGGATTACAAGACGTTGAAAGGGACTTTCGACCATGCCACTGCCGACGTGGTGTACTTGCAACACGCAGGCCAGACCATCGAAGCGCGCCGTGACGGCGTGCGGCGCTTGTGGCGGCGGAAGCCCGGCCACGGAGGCAGGTGGGCGATCGTCGGCGGTGTGGCCGGGGCGGCGGCTCTCGGCGTATTCGGCGGTACCCATTTGGAGAATAAGGGTGGCGCAGACTTCGCCGGCGCGACGGCAGGTGTATCGGCGCTCGGAGCAATCATCGGCACCGCAGTGGGCTACGGCATCGGACACGGCAAACTAGAGCTGCTCTACCAGGCGCCAAAGAAAGCGAAGTAGCTGGTCCGGAGATGAGGAGGCAGATTCATGCGAGTAGCCACGGTAACTCTCCTGGCTGTGGCTCTGTCCCACGCGGCCGCTGGCCAGAACTATATTGCCAACACTTACGCCGGAGGCGTCTTGATTGATGGCACTCCCGGTCTCCAGGCCAGGCTCGGCGTGGGGTGGGCGATCGCCGTGGATCAGAGTGGCAACGTATTCTTTGCCGACTACGACTACAACCTCGTTCTACGCCTAGACAGGGATGGCATTTTGCACCGGGTCGCGGGCACCGGCGCGGGCTTCACCGGGAACGGCGGAAAGCCCTACGCAGGGGACGGCGGGCCGGCCACCGGAGGAGAACTCGCCATGCCGGATGGCGTGGCAGTGGATGCTAATGGAAATGTGTATATCGCCGACCTGGAGCATGAGAGCATCCGCAAGGTCTCGAACGGAATCATCACCACCGCGTACGAAAACTACAACGCACCCCCACCTGGTTTGCATATTGGCGGCCTGGCGGTGGACGCGGCTGGCAATCTCTACTACGAAGACTCGGCCCTCAATCAAATCTTCAAGGTCACTGACGGGGCGGCCAGTCCCGTGGCAGGCAACGGGACGTACGGCTTCAGCGGCGATGGCGGCCCAGCCACCGGCGCACAACTGGCGTTCAACGGCGCAAACGGGATCGCCGTGGATGCGCAAGGCAATCTCTATATAGCCGACCCGCAAAATCTGCGTGTCCGCAAAGTCTCGAACGGCACGATCACCACGTTCGCGGGTGGCGGATCCGGCGGCGATGGCGGGCCCGCGACAGAGGCCCAGTTTAGCTATCCCGTCGGCGTAGCACTGGACAGGACCGGAACTGTTTACATTGCCGACGGTGGCTTTATTCGCAAAGTCACCAATGGCGTGATCAACACCATAGCTGGAGGCGGTACGAACGCCGATGACGGGCCCGTTGCGAGCGCCCAGATCGGCCCCGCGTGCATCGCGGTGGATGCCGCCGGCACTGTTTACTTCTTCGACTATTCTCGTCGCCTCCGCAAGATCGCTAACGGAACGATCACGACGCTTGCGGGAATCGGCCCGCCACCTGATCCTCAAACAGCGATAGGGGCCTTGATGGCTCCTTGGGGAGTTGCCGCGGATCCTTCCGGCAGCCTCTACATTGGCGAAGGTAGCCGCATCCGCAAGGTCTCCCATGGCATGATCTTCACGGTGGCGGGCGCCGGCGCGGGTGTGGCGGTGGCCGCCGATGGGAGCTTATACATCGCCAACTACAGCCGGGTGGACAAGGTGACCAATGGAGTGGTCAGCACGGTGGCGGGCGGAGATATCATCGGCTACAGCGGGGACGGCGGGCCGGCCACCAACGCCCGACTGAATGCCGCCAATAGCGTGGCGATCGGCCCGAGCGGCGACTTGTATATCGGTGACTCGGGCAACTTCTGCGTGCGCAAGGTTTCGGGCGGCATCATCACCACCGTGGCAGGCACCGGGATCAACGGCGACGCCGGCGATGGCGGGCCGGCCACCAATGCCCAGTTGGAAGGTGTTGGCGGCGTTGCGGTGAACGCGGCCGGGGATCTCTACATAGCCGATTCCGGCCGCGTGCGAAAGGTTGCAAACGGTATCATCACCACCGTGGCAGGCCGGAGCAATGAATCCGGCTTCAGTGGGGACGGCGGGCCCGCGACCAGTGCCCTGCTGATCGGGCCGGCGGCCGTCGCCTTAGACGCGGCTGGCAATCTGTACATCGCCGCTGGTAATCGGATTCGCAAAGTCGCCAACGGCGTGATCACCACTATAGCGGGGAACGGTAGCGTTGGCCCGGCGGGCGATGGCGGTCCCGCGCTACAGGCCGAATTGAACCAGCCTGTGGCACTAGCCGTCGATGCCGACGGAAATATCTACGTGTCGGATATAGGCGACAACCGGGTGGTTGTCCTGACGCCAACGACGGCCCAGAACATTCCGTTGGTCGGCGCGGTAACTAGCGCTGCCGATGGGTACGTTGCCACGATCCAGGTCAACTGCTGGGTGTCGATCTACGGGTCGAACCTGGCCCCGCCTACATCGGCACGCCTTTGGCAGGGGCAGGATTTCGTACGCGGCGAACTGCCCGTCAGTCTCGACGGAGTGAGTGCGACGATCGGCGGAAAGGCTGCGCTGATCGAATATGTCAGCCCAACCCAAATCAACCTGCTGGCGCCGGATGATGTACCGGCCGGCTCGGCCGCCGTGTTGGTGACGAACAACGGTTTGACCAGTGCGGCATTCGCCGCGCAGATTCAGACCTCCGCGCCCGCCTTCTTCCAATTCGGTGGCTCGAACCAGAAATACATTGCGGCGATATTTGCTGTGTCGGATACCGGAAGGACTGAGTATGTGGCTCCCGCGGACGCTTTCGGCTCGGGCAACTCGCGGCCAGCTAAGGCCGGTGACATCCTCGAACTGTACGGCACCGGCTTCGGCCCCACAGACCCCAAAGCGCCAGTCGGCCAGATATTCTTCGGTGCCTATCAGACCGCCAAGCCCGTTACCCTGACGATTGGCGGCATCGATGCCCAAGTGAGCTTTGCCGGGATCAGCGCCGCCGGACTTTACCAGTTGAACGTGAACGTGCCCGCAGGATTGCCGGATGGTGACGCTCCTGTGGTAGCCACCGTGTTGGGCACACACACTCAGGATGGCATATTCATCCCGGTGCATCAGTAAGAAAGAGAGGCTAAGTGAGATTCACTTTCGCTATCAGGAAGATTCTGGCATTGGTCGCAGTTCTTGTTCTATGGACAGATTCTGGAGTCGCAAGACCGTTGCCGCACGGTCCGCAGGACCAGGCCGATCACATCGCCAAGATTCGTAGCCAGGTGGCCGGCATCAAGCCTGGCAAGCTAATTCAAGTCCGGCTGATGGACAAACAGAAGCTGCGGGGACAACTCGGCGCCAGCGACGCCGACGGATTTACGCTCCAGACGCAGGGGCGGGCGGCCGCAGAGCGCCGTGTCAGTTTCGCGGAGGTCAAGTCCGTTACAACGGTCTCCAGCAAAGGTGTGAGGGCGACCACCTGGATCATCGCCGGCGCGGTGGTCGCGGTTGTCGTCATTGCGGTGGTCGTCCTCCTGGCCGAAAAGCATAACGAGTAGCTGTACAGATGGTTTTGGAAAAGGAGGATAGGGTGTGAGAAGCAATACGAAAACCTGGGCCTGGGCTTGGGCGGCCTTCTGCGCCGTCAACCTGTCAGCCGCGGCAGCCGCGACCAACAGGATGGAAGTGCACTGGAACCAACTCTCATCGCTGATTCTCGGGCGGGAGGTGTCGTTGGTTTTGCCCGGCGGAACCGATATCGCAGGAGACGTGATAGCGGTGCGTGCCGATTCTCTGGCATTGGATGTGCGCAAGACATCCAATGAAAAGGTTCAACCCAAAGGGGAATCAGCGATTCCCCGCGCCTCGATCACCACCTTGCAGTTGCGGGAAAGGAAAGGAGTCGGCGGAAGAGTGCTGGGCGTGGTCGTGGGCGCCATAGTTGGCATGGTGGCCGGAGGCGAGACTGTCGCACATACGACATATAATGAAGCTGCCGCTGTTGGCACTTTCACGGGCGTATCGGTGGCGGGCGCGGTGGGAGGCTACTACGTCGGAAGAAGCGTGGACAGCCGGACAACGGTTATCCGAGTGGTTGCCGAATGAGCCTCTTCGTTCGAAGGGAGTAATCACGCGTTTGTCACAAACTACCCGCCGCGCGATGCGTGCACTGGCGCTGAACGACCAGTTGCAGTCGCTGATGGTTGCGCTTCATGGGCGCGGGCTGCATTAGCGCTTCCTCATCACCACCGTTGGAGTCTTCTGAGTTAATCCGTCAAGAGGGATTTCCAGAAAGCTTTTGAAGGCCGGCTACCGTCTTCCACCCGAGAGCAGTGATCGGTGGGCCCAAGGGCGATCTGCGTTTTTGCAGAGATTGCAGATAGATCCGCTCGTCATAAGGCGGGCGCTCTTTCCCGCAGCGAAAGATGATCCGAATCCATTTGTAAGCCAACGCGCGGATCGCGGCCGGGTGAGACTGCTCCTGCTCACGCTGGCGGTCATAATAGGCCTTGGCCCATACCGAAGAGCGAGTGGACAAGAAAGCGAATTCGTGGAAGGTCTGCCGCAGGAATTTGGGGCACGACCGGCGGAAGTGGACCCATGGGCTGTTGCCGCTGGCCTCCTTCACGGGTGCGATGCCGCGGTAGCACTGCATTTGAAACGCGGTGTCATAACGTTCGCGGCGGGTCCCGAAGGCCACAATCAAGCGCGGCACCATGACGGGACCAGCCTCCGGGCAAAGAGGCGCACAAGGCATGATCGGGATGGGAGGCGACCAATAGCTCGATCTGCTGGTCCAAGGTGGCAATGTTTTCGCGTAAGGTCTTCAGGAGGGCCAAGAATCCGCGGGCGGCAGCCGCCTCGCCGGCGAGCACCGCCTGGTCGGCAGTAGCCGGCACGGCTTGGTAGATGGACTGAATGCGCTCTTCCATCCGTTTCTGGGAGCGGACATTGTGCTGCAAAAAGAACTGCTTCAGAGTGCCCGGATGGGCTCGTTGCAACTGCCGCAAACTGGGCCAGCGTTCCAACTGGGCACCTAACCACGGAGGCGGACACGTCATCAAACCACTGCAGGATTTGGGGGAAATACATTTTCAGACAAGCGGTAAGACGGTTGCTCTGGCGAGTTTTCTCGTTGATCATGTGTCGCCGCTGCTCCACCAAACGCTGCAGTTGGCGAGTCTCCACCGTGTCCGGCTGCCAGGGCCGTACTGGCTGCGATGATGCAACAACAGATCCAGCAACGACGCGGCATCGCGGGCGTCGTCCTTGGCGCCGGAAGGAAAGAACACCCGACGATAACGCGCCGCGGTGCTGGGGTGCACCGGGAACAACACCAGGTGTGCATACTTGCTGAGCATATAGACCAGGGGCCGCGAGACTGTTCTAAACGGACGGCTATGGGCCGTCCGCCGAAACGCACGTACAAATTGGTCGCCCATAGATCTACCGCTTCGGGTGTGTTTTCCAATCGGCCTTGTTCGTGAAATGCGGAATTGGCTGGGACCAATCTCCAGGCATGCTTCTGGTCGGCTGCTGAACGCAGATTGGATCCCAAGCGCTGTGTCGGCAATTTCGGCATGAGCATTTTCCAATCGAAAGATGAGCATGAAATCGGTTCCGTTCGACCGTAGGGAGAACGGATAGGGGAATGAGGAGGCCGCGCAGCGGCCGACTTCCTTTCTTTGGTTTTCAGAGAGAGAACAGGAGTCATCGTCGCGAGCGGCTGTGGGAAAGTGGGAAACCTGCTTTTGGTTTTCCACTTTCCCATGGCCGCGAAGCCGGGCGGTGGGAATGTGGGAATCTCGCGCTTTCTGCGAGATTTCCAAGGGACGGTGGAAAGCGTGGGAAACCCGTCTTTGGTTTTCCATGCTTTCCACGGGCCCGGCATTTCCACGGCCCCCCGTTAGCTGAACTTCGGCAACGACGGCGTCTGGCATTGCCGAAGCAACTTGGTCTTGGCCGCGCTCATCCGGCGAGCGCATTCGGTGTCGCTGATGGCCAACGCCCGCTTCTCCAGTTCCGGCAAACTCAACCCCGGTTTCAAAAACCGCTCCGCTGCGGACAGCGATTGCAGTTTCTCGAACGGCGTCCGGTAGTCCTCGATCTTGTATTTGCGTTGCCGTTTGCCACGCTTGTCCCAGCTCACGGTGGCGAAGCCGCAGGGCCGGTGAAAATTCAGGTATGGATTCAAATGTTCGACATAAAAGTTCTGCAGAGCCCCGGCGTGCACGCCGGCGATGTGTCCGTAGCCGATCAGCTTGCGGATCACCGCGCCGTTCTTGCCTTCCACCAGTGCATTGTCCTGGTTTCAGCATGCCCGGCTCTTGGTGAATTCGGCGTGCAGCTTCCGCAACATTTCCGCTACTCGATGATTGATATACTCCGAGCCGTTGTCGGCGTGAAAACCGCGGATGGGAAAGGGAAACTGTGCCAATACCGCCGCCAGCACCGGCAGCAGATAGGCCTCGCTGATCTTCTCGGCGCAGCCCACCACCTGCCATTGCGTCACCGCGTCCACGGCATTGATGTGATACACGCCCTTGGCGCCCGCGCTGTCGCCTTGATGCACCGTATCCACGCGCACGTATCCCGGCCGCCCTTGTGGATCGGGCTGGCGCCGCTGTCCGATGGCAGCCGCAGTGGACTGCGTCGGCTCGAACACCGCTGCCTGGTTGCGATAGCGCGCGCGCGCCCGCAGATTGTACAAGTGCGCCACGCTGATCTTGGCCAGGCGCTCGTACTGCTTCTCTCCGAACTGTTCGTAGGCGCGCTGCAAAATCCGGCGCGTGGCGGGTCCGCTCAACCGCCCGTGTGCCCGATCCACTTCCGCCAATAACGCGATGTCTTCGGCCGTGTACTTCACTGCGAACGTGTGTCGTTGGTAAGGCTTGGCGCATATCACGCCGTAATCCAGAAACCTTCGGATCAGCCGCGTGGTCTGCGCCTGGCTCAACCCAGTCACTCTCCGCAGGTACGCCCGCACCAAGCCCCGCTCCCTTTTTCCCAAATCCCGGTACTTCTGCGCGGCTAAGACCCGCTCCACCCACAGGCATCGTTCCTTCCGCCCGCCGCTGGTGAACTCGATCGGCTCGCTCGACCTTAAAAACTCTCGGATCTGATCCCGGCTCAGGCTCTCGGCATTCTGCATCCGTATCTGCACCCGGCCGGGCCACGCCTACCTCATTGTTCCCTTTTTCATGCTCATCTTGCATTGGAAACAGCCCCAGCCAATTCGCCAGTTTCATGCTCATCTTGCGTTGGACAATTCTCATGGATTATGCCGCAGCACAAACGGCGGCGCTATCATGTTTGCGTGAGGGTGTGCCGCCGGGCCGTGAAAGTTCTCCTCATTTCCGCAAATGCAGAAAGAACGAATATTCTCCCGTTGCCTCTCGGCCTCGCTTGCGTCGCCGCGGCATGCCGGCGGTCGGGCCACGAGACGTCGCTGGTCAACCTCATGTTCGAAGGCGATGTCGAATCCGCTCTTCGGGATTCCATCGGTGCTTTTCGCCCCGACGTGATCGGCATCTCGGTGCGCAACATCGACGACCAGAACATGGCCTTTCCACGGTTCCTGCTGCCCCCGGTCCGCGACGTCGTGGCCCTCTGCCGGAGCTTGTGCGACGGGCCGATCGTTCTTGGCGGAGCCGGGTACAGCATCTTCCCCGAAAGCGCACTGCGCTACCTCGGAGCCGATATGGGCATACGCGGCGAAGGGGAGATCGTTTTCCCTGCCTTGCTGGAGCGCTTGGCAAACGGCGCCGACGTTGACGATCTGCCCGGATTGTACCTCCCCGGCCGGCCTGCGGGAGGTCCCACGTTTGCCCCGCACCTCGAGGGCCTGCCGATGCCCGAGCCTGAGCTGTGGATTCCTAACGTACCGGACAAGGATGCGCTTTGGATTCCCGTGCAAGGTAAGCGCGGCTGCCCGATGCGTTGCAGTTTCTGCTCGACAAAGGATATCCAAGGGACGATCATCCGCAGGCGCCGCGCCGAAGCGGTCGCGAGCTGGCTGGAACAGTTGGCGGAGCGCGGCCTTCGCAACTTCGTCTTCGTCGATAGCACGTTCAACATCCCGCCTTCTTACGCTAAGGAGATCTGCCGCGCGATCATCGAGCGCGACCTCAATATCAGGCTGTGGTGCATCCTCTACTCGAAGTGGGTGGATGGCGAGTTGGTGGATCTGCTGACGCGGGCCGGCTGCAGTAACGCCAGCCTCGGTTTTGAGAGCGGTTCGGACCAGATGTTGAGGACCTACAACAAGAAGTTCAATGCCGGCGAGGTGCGGACGGCGTGTGGCATGCTGGCGGATGCCGGCATACGTTGCACGGGCTTCCTTCTGCTCGGGGGCCCGGGCGAAACCAGAGAGACGGTCGAGGAGAGCTTGGCATTTGCCGACTTGCTCAACTTGGACGCCTTGAAGGTCACGGTCGGAATACGAATCTATCCTGCGACCGCGCTCGCCGTCGCGGCGCTCGCTGAGGGGATCATCGCGCCCGAACAGGACCTGCTGTGGCCGGCGTTCTATCTCGCCCCCGCCCTGCGCGACTGGCTTCCTGAAAAGGTTGCAGAGTATGGCAAGTCGCGGGTGTTCGTGATGTAAGCCTATGTGAAGCGGGCAATCCTGCCAGGATCCCTCTGGGCGACGCTTTCAGCCGGCGACCGCGTGCGACCAAAGTCATCGGCGCACCCGTAGGCATTATCAGGCATTATCGACCTGCGCGACGCAGGGCTGGTTTACCCGTTTGGAGTGGCGTTACGCATCCGCAGTCCAATCCTTGTCGGCGCTTGATGCTCCTCGCAGACGGCGTTTTGACGAACTGTGGGGCTGAGACGAGTTATCGGAAGCCTTCGACAAGCACAATATTCGAGCGTCGTAGGTCGCCGTACGCTTCATAGATCAGGTGACGCCCATCGGGAGATACGGTGATGACCCGCGTTTGCCAGTTCATGGGCTTGTCCACCTTGAGGAGTCTGGTAATCCGCCCGGAAACCAGATCCATGTATTTCAGATCCGCATTCGCATTTGGCAGACCATCGGGGTGCTCGAGAAAGAAGATGCCGTTTGGTCCGAGTGCCCAAATACCCCAATATTGCAGCGACTCTAGGACCGGCTCCTCGCAGGCCTCCGGACCAATTGCCAGCGGCCTGCGCCAAAGGCCGGCCTTTCCTGGCCCCTTTAGTACCGCGAAATACAGATATTTGCCGTCCGCAGATTCGATCGCATTGAAGCCCCCTCCCTGTGTCACCTGGAGGGCCGGCGTGGCCAACGACTCGCCGGTAGCAGCGGGCGCCTTCCAGATCTGGACGTTGCCGCTGCGGTTCGATGCGAAATAGATCCACTTGCCGTCTCGGGACCACCCTGGGACTACATCATCGGCTTGGTGCCTGGTAATGCGGCGCGGGTCGCCTCCCCCCGCCGGGACAACGTAGATTTCGGACTTGCCCTCTTGTACAGAATCGAAGGCGATCAGAGATCCGTTGGGCGACCAGCGCGGTGATCCAACCCAGAGGCCTGTGCCGTGTGTCAACTGCAGGGGATCTCGACCGTCCGGATCCGAAACCCAGATGGCCCACGTACCAGTGCGATCGGAACTGAACGCAACCTTACGTCCATCCGGTGAGTACATCGGATCTATCTCGGCCTGCGTTGAGCGCATCGTGGGCTTGGGAGGCCCGGCTTTTGGCGGATCCGAGCCGGAAAGATCCACGCGCCAGAGGCTCTCATTCGTGATCGCTAGGGCGTAAGCCAAGCGACCTCCCTGTCGGGCCACGGTGGGGTCAGCGAGGAACTCCGCGCTCGAGGTGATCCACCGTGCCGGACCCCCAGAAATAGGCATTCTCCAGAGATCGAATGCCGTTTCTTGAATTACCGAATAAACGATTTCGCGGCTGTCGGCGGTCCAGTCGAGGCCCGTGACGAGACCGGGCGCCGTCAACCGCCACGGCCTGCCGCCCATCGGCATCAGATAGACCTCACTAACAGCGTGCGTCTGGCGCACGAAAGCGAGGGTCTTCCCGTCGGGAGAAAAAACCGGCCGGGAGTCCGATGATGGACTTCCGGCAGGCGGCGAGGTGAGGGCTCTCTGCTGTCCGGTGGCGATGTCCACCGAAACAAGGCGAAACTGAAACTCGGGAAAGGCTGCGCTGGGGTTCGGCGGTTCGGCAACCATGGGTTGGACAACGACTAGGCGCCTTCCGTCGGGGAACCAGGCGGCCCGAGCCATAGTATCGTCAACGTCCATTCGGAGTATCTGACGCACAGCTCCGCCCAAGGCAGAGACGATGTAATATCCCGAGGCTCCCGGTAGTTTGCGGTAAAACGCGATGAATCTCCCATCCGGTGACCAGGCTGGAGTTGTATCGCTCCCAGGCGGTGTGGTCAGGCGAAGGTGCGTCTCGCTGCCGATCAGCTTTACGTAGATGCTCTGATTGGCCGCGTCCTCTCCCGACCAGGTGTATGCAATCTCCTTGCCATCCGGCGAAAAGGCGGGGCGGCTCACCGAGCCTAGCATCGCCGTGAAGGGCACGGCTTGCGGACGCTCCACAGCCGGGGAGCGCGCGCGAGCGCCGGCCCAAAACCACACGGCGACCGCGAATAACCCGAGCACGCTGAATCCCGCGCCCGTCCACAGCATTCGGTTGCGACGCGGGTCTGCAGTCGCCGCGCTGCGCCCCCCAGGCGCAGCGACCGGTCCCTCGGGGCTGGGCAACTCAGCCACGGGCGCTACGAATTGATAACCACGCCCCGCGACTGTCGCGATGTAACGGTGGTCCGTCGGGTTGTCGCCGAGAATCTTACGAAGCGTACAGATGCCCTGCGTGAGGTTGGCCTCTTCCACCATCCTGCCAGGCCAGATCCGCGAGAGCAGTTCGTCCTTGTCCACGATTTTGCCATGACGCTCAATTAGCAGGACGAGCAGATCCAGGGTCTTGCCGGCCATCGCCACCGGCTGGCCGTCCCGCAGCAGAATGCGTGACTCCGGATCTAAGAGGCAAGCACCGAATCTGTAGCGGCTCATGACTTTCCAGGCACCCGCGGGCCCCTCAAAGCAAGTTTTAGCCCCGTTTGAGAACTTTTGATCGGCCGCGCAGGATTTTGATCGCTTCCAGGTCCTATTATCCTATCGATGAAACCCAGCGACAAGAGCATGCTTTGTCCTGTGGCAAAACATCCACCCCGTGATTGGGGCGTAGACGCGCAGAGTATCGGCCCCGCCAAGGCAGCAGGAACTGCCGCTGAACGGGCTGAAAGAGGAGCATCGCATGAAACGTCAATACGCGGTTCTGATAGCCGCCATGTTCGCATTCCTTTCATTTCCGGCGCCCATGCTGAACGCAGGCCCGCCAAAGATCAACCCGCGGCTGGTCACCTCGTTCGAATGGGATTCGACGCACCAATTTTTCGCCGAGAGCATAACGGTCGGCCGTGATGGAAACATTTACGGCGGGGTTTCCGATAACCTCTCTACCCTCTGTCAAATCGTCAGATTCACACCCGACGGTAGACAGAAGAAAGTGGTTGCCACCTTTCCTCCAACGACTTGCGACGCTGGTGGCTTTCTGCTAGGCGTGGCGTTCGATGAGGAAAGCAGGCTGCACGTCATCGCAATGACGTTCAATCCATCGGCGGGACCGCCGGGCGTGTACCGGATCGGAGACGACGGGTCAGTGACCTGCGTACTGAGTTTGCCCACTGGCAGCTTTCCGAACGGCCTTGCCTTTTACCACGGAGACATGTACGTCTCCGACAGCGCTCTGGGAGCAATCTGGAAAAAGCGCCCCCACGATAGCACCACGGCCAGCGTGCCCTGGTTCCAGAGCATTCCACTCCTGGCCCCCCAGGGGTTTGGTGCGAACGGGATTGCCTTCTACGGGAACGCGTTGTACATCTCGGTTTCCGACGCCGGAAGCATTATCCGCCTCCCCATCCTGCATAACGGCTCGCCCGGTGTCCCTGAGTTCGCCGCTCAGCCCGACCCTCGGCTGGTCACCCTAGACGGCATCGCGTTCGACATCACCGGGAGGATATGGTTCACCGTCAACACGGGCAGCGGCGGGGCTGGCGGGAAGTTGGGCACACTGGACCAGGATGGCAGACTGAAGTTCCTCGCTGATAGTCCCGGCTGGCTGGATTATCCGGTGATGGTGGTCTTTGGCACGACCTTTTGGACCCAAGGGACGCTCTACCTCTCCAACGCCGGGTTCAATGGCGGCCAGTCTAACATCCTAGCTTTCGACGTCGGAGTCCCTGGTATTCCGCTGCCGGCGCACTAGAGTGCTCGGGCCCGCTCCCAAGAGCCGTGATCCGAAGTGGTGAAATCCGTTGCTTTCCATTGCCGGACGGATGCGTCGTGTGTCCCGTGGAAGCTGTTCTTCCAGGTATACTCGCCATGAAATCACGCACGTCCTGCAAGGCTGATGCACGATTTCGAAGGTGGAATCATGAAGGCGCATTAGGATGACGGCGACTTCCGAACAATGAACTTCGGGAGGTCTGGCGTTCAGTCCGCTCGTTATTCTGTTGATTTGCCAAGTGATGGCGGCGCGCCCCCTCGTGGGTCCGTGCTGGCACGCATGGATTCAATCACTGTCTGCAACAGGTAAGCGGGCATGTGAGGGGCAGATCCCAGAGAGAAGGGGTAGACTCGTACCGGCTAGCTTCGAGCGGATCGGCCACTCGGAGAAAGGCCTTCGAGCAGCATTACAAGGCACGAATCGTCCAGGCTGGCGGACCGACGGCATTGTTGAGTTGATATCGTTAGCGGGTCTCCCGCAGCGCGGCCCTAGTCGCGCCGACGTCATCGTTCCCCCTTTCGTTGCGCTAAAGCCCGGTTTTCGCCGTTTTGCCCATCCCCGCTTGATCGATGGCGAACGCGCTCTCGTACCGGCCTAGAGGGCAGGGGGGTATGGGCGACGCGGAGCGTCGCTAACCATCGTGCTGCTCGCGAAGCCACGCGACGTAGTTTTGAAGCGATGTCTGGAAGAATTGTACTCCGCTGCCGACGAGCTTCGCAAATGCCGCCATTGCACCTTCGTCGGGATTGACGACTATCACCGGCAATCGCTTGTGCCCTTCCTTGCGGACCGAATTGTTACGTTGAATCGCCCGCCCGATTACGAGCCTGGCAAACTGATCTTCCCGAGGCAGGGAATACCCGATGATGTAGAGTTCAGTCGCCGCGGCCACCGCGCGGTATACGTCTCTCCACACGCGTTGGAGAAATCCGCCAAATTTCTTTACAGATAGCGGTGGGACTATGAACGAGGGGTATTGCAGCAAATCCGGGTTCTGCGCGAGCTGAAAATACGGATAGAAGTAGACGCCTGATGCCCTGTGCTGCATTTCCTTCAACAGCTTTTTCTCGCCAGGAAGCTTGCTTTTCTCAAACCAGTCGATGGAGCCGTGCGGTTTCAGCAGTACAACCGAATGGCGCGATGACGAGTAGGTATATACCGGAGAGCTGTCCTCATCGCGGTCTTCGAGTGCAAGATCGATCATGAAGTCCCAGTTAAAACTGACGATCACATCGCCTGGGCGTACCAGTTCGCCAGCCAAGGCAGACAGAACCCGTCTGCGATCGGCGTCCGCCATGAAGTCCCAGATGTATTCGGTTATCGCGCGCAGGCTGATGTCGGCGGCTTCCTGAAGACGTGTCTGTGACCATTGCTTGCTTGCGATGTAAGCCTCCCCATGAAACTCCTTTGCCATCTCTACCAAATTCAGGAAATCCTCGACGTTGGGGTAATTCGACAAATCTTCGCTGAATCCCGGATACAGATAGCGCAACAAGTCGTGGACCTTATCGGCTTGGTCGGCATTTCGTCGTGCAAGTCGCTGCATGGCCTCTCGCAGAATGTCCCGCGCGACGGCTATCCCACACGATGCGGACGCTCCGGCACCAAGAATGAAGACACGTCGTCGCCGTTTTCTAACCGCGCCCTGCTTCCGCTTCCCTTTCACCTTGGCATTCGCCAATTTGGTCTTAGCCAATTAGATGCATCCTCACTTCGTGAATGACGATGCCCGAACTTCGGTCATCGCGGAAAAGCCCTGCTGCGGTCCTAACGGGATGAAGCGGTCACGGCTGAAGCCCAATTACTCGTCCACGAGGCCATAGTACGCAGTCTCCGCCTGAATGCCAATCCACCGGAACGGTTCGTTGGGAACATATGGCGGCTTGCGATTGACGAACGGAAACTCACGCCATGCCTGTTCGCGGCCGGCCTCCAGGTCCGCGATAATCCGACCGAAAAGAAACGTCAGGTTCACGCCGTGGCCGCAATATCCCAGCCCATAGTATACATTCTGCTGTTTCCCGGTGACGCCAACGAATGGTTCCCAATCCAGCGTCATATCGACCATTCCGTTCCATGCTGCCTCGAATTCGATACCCCGCGCCGTTGGATACAATCTGGCCAGTTCCTTCCGAAGGAGGTCCACAGCTTTGGCATCCGGCCTCCGCGCAACGCCGTCATTCCAGGCATACGCCGCCGAACCGCCTCCGATGTGAATCCGATTATCCGGCGTCAGCCCCAGATAATAGACCAACGTCCGGGAGTCATTGAAAGGAATCCTGCTTCGCCACCCGATCGAAGCCAGTTCCCCATTGCTCAGCGGGCGAGTCGCAGCAACGTAGTTATAAACCGGCGCCATCGCATTGCGGAAATAGCCCAACTTGGAAGTGAAGGCGTTCGTCGCAAGCACCAGCGATCTGGCCCTTACGGTCTGCCCTCCGGCCATGTGGAGGCGATTCATTGGTCCCTCTTCCACTTTTAGGACCGGGCTGTCTTCGTAAATCTTGACGCCGGCGCCCTCCGCAGCAAGCTTCAGCGCATGGACCAATTTGATCGGGTGGACGTGACCGGCGTTCGGGTCATATACCGATGCCGTGTAAGCCCGCGTGCCAATTAAGTCTGCTGTATGCGCACGATCAAGGTATTTGACGGGTATTCCCAGCCCGCGAACGCTCTCCGTATACGCGCGCCCGTGTTCAGCCTCTTCCTGGGTTTCAAAAGTTTGCAGTGCGCCAACAGGTTCCACCGATCCCTCGATACCGGATGCCGCCGCGAGCGCTACCAGGTTCTTCATGCTCTCGACCGTCAGATCGTAAACCCGTTTGTGTACGTCAGGCGGCGAGCCCAGATGCAGGTACTCGTCGGCCACATTCGGCAGCAGCATACCTCCATTCCGACCAGACGCTCCGTTCCCTAGGCCACGTGCCTCCAAAACTGCTACGCGCTTGTTGGGCGCCGCCTTCCGGATGTGGTAGGCGGCAGAGAGGCCTGTATAACCGCCTCCGATCACCGCCACCTCCAGGTCGAGATCGGTAGTCAGAGGCGGGTTGTGCGGAGGTTGGCAGCGCATCCAGAGACTTCGATTGATATCCCATACTGGCAGCTCCGGAAACAGCGCGGGCGAGGCCTCGTTGATCCCCCAGGCTCCAAGCGCGGTTCCAGTTCCAACGGCAAGTCCCCTTCGCAGCCAGGTTCGTCGATTCAAGCGGCCTCCAAGTACGCCTATTGTAATCCCGACATTTGTTTTCCGCGGTAAACCACCAGGACTGCACTCAGCGGCATCACGGTACTGGGAATCGATACCGGAACGTAATCGACGAAGCACAATTCTGCGCAACACAATTCTGCGCAAAGCAGAGAATTTGAAAATATACCTGACGGATACGCCGTCATCCATCCAGAATCAGCGGACACAAGCCGACTTAAGGGAGTGATTTCCATCCCTTTTTGGGAGTCAGACCGCGTTTGCTTGATACTTGGGCTGATTTCGCTAGCTATCGTAGCGCTAATGAAACGCGCGGCCAGTCCTTTTCGGAGACGGAGGGGCCCTCCACCACTGACGGCACAAGCCAAACTTTTACGGGGGGGCAGGTCCACCAGCACGGGACCGGCAGCACCGAGAGCATACACCGGCGGCGCCCGCTTGTTCAGCCGGGCGAGGCGGGGCGGGTCTTCGCGCGTATCGATGACCGGCGCCTTTCGGCTTATCCGGGTTTAGCGCTTGTGATGGTTGCCGCTCGGGCGTGACGAATGTGTAGGATGCGGTGCTGACGGTAGAATAGGCAAGGCCTTCCGGGTAACGGCTGTCGATGCCGTGGGGTCTGAAGGCCGGTTTTCTGGAGGTATTCGTATCCAGGAACTACCGGATCGATTCCACTACCCGATCGCCAATCCCGTTGTGAGAGGGGCAAATGATCGAACGTCGAGAGTTTCTTATCGGTTCGGCCGTCGCCGCCGGAGCGGCCAGAGCGTGGGGGCGGACCGCGGGCCGAGCCAAAATGGGTCGCGTCGCGGTCATGAGTTATAGTTTCGATCTGATTATGAAGAGCGCTGCGGGTCCGGACGATCCGCAGCGAACCCTCGATATCCTTGATTTTCCCCACGAGATGGCGCAGCGTTACGGAATCCATAATCTGGAGATCCAGCAAGAGCACTTCCGCTCGACCGAACCCGACTACCTGGGGGAGTTTAAGAACCGGCTGACGAAAGCCCAATCGCGGGTGACTCAACTGGTCCTGGAGCTCGGAGCGCACAACATTTCGACCACGGATCCGGCGGTTCGGTCGGAAACGATTGAGCTGACGAACCAATGGATCGACCGTGCGGTGTTCCTCTCCGCTGCGCGTGTGATGATCAACCAGGGCACGCTCGCACCGGATGTGCGTACCACCGCGGCTCAGACCTTGAAGACGATTAAGGCGTACGCCGATACGAAGAAGGTCATGGTGACCGTGGAAAATCGCGACGACCCGCCAGGATACGTGTCATCGACGGTGGGCAACGGGGGCGCCGCAGCCGCGCCACCTGCGCGGCCGCCTGAGCATACTTGGGAGGACGAGGTCGATTTGATCAGGGCCGCCGGGGTTTGGGCCAATCCCGACGTCGCTTCATTCCCGGACAACGCGGCGCGGGAGGCAGGTTTGCGCGTCATGTATGCGATGGCCACAAGCAGCCATTTTAAGTACATGCCGAATCTGTTCGACTCGGCCAGGGCGATTCAGATTTCGAAGGAAGTTGGATACAAAGGGCTCTACTCGATCGAAGCCGAACCCCTTACCCCCCAGCCGTACCCGTTCGTGCAAACCATCCTGGACGTGCTGCTCCGGAATCTTTAGCCGGTTGCTCCTCGTCGGCCCCCCCCATGATGAACTTGGAGACGGTGAACCTCAAATGGTGGAGTTCTCGCCAGCCTTGCCGAACCTTAGCAAGAACAGTATGGTGAAACGGTCCTACTACTCATAGTTGAAGAAGTTGAAGATAGCTTTCTTAGTAGTTGGCAGCCCTCGGTTGTGGATAATTGTCCGAAGATTCCCAAAAGAAGGATGCGCCTTTGTCGCGTGGAAACCTGGGAGAGAAGGAGTCCACACTCCTAAGCAGGGGTGGGCGATGTCCGTTGCGGTACGGAATCAACTCAAATCCAGCGCCCTGAACGGAACCATGCCATTTCAAGAAGGTATCCGTCAGCCCCTGCCGGTCCCGACGTATTTTGCGGAAGAAAGCTGAACCAGCAGCCCTTCGGGATCTCGGAAATAGACCTGCCCGGTTTCGTCGGTCGGCGTTTCCAGTTTCTGCCGCTTGAGCGCATCCATCGCTTTGTCCGCATTGAAGTCCTCTACGCCGACGCAGAAGTGATCGGATGTTGAACGGCTTCCCCGGTTCATGCAGCAGGGGCGCAGGAGGAAAATGCACGTTGTTCATACGATTCGCCCAAGTGCCGGGGTATTGAGCTAGGTTGGGCACCCGGAAAACCCTTGGAGGCGATGCGCAATATCCTGCGCGTTGCCTCACCGACGACCAGGACAACAATATCCTCCGTGCTGACCGTCAGGGAGGAACGCAGGTCCGCTGGTTGCCAATTTCCTCCTGCTCCCCTGCTGCATGCAGGAGAGGAACTTGGCTCTAACCCGAGAGCGGGCCTCGGCTAACGGTCTTTCTTGACCATCACACGCTTCATCTGTGGATTGCCCCGGATGTCACCCATGTAAGTTTCAACGGTTTGAGTTTTCCCATCGGCTGATACGGAACGCACCTCCACCATCCGCATTCCTCTGTCTCCCGTGACTGTGGTGATCAACTTCGGCCCGTCCCAGTGCGAAGTCGATCGGAATTCGTTTCCGTTAATCTCGTTCAGACTCTCTCGACCGTTGGTTGTGAGCTTCATAAACGACTTCATTTCCCCGCGCTGGTCCTCTGACGTTGTCGAGATCGTGATGATTGGGTCCTTTTGATCGATTACCTCGACATGCGATTTCGGCAGTGGCATGCGGCCGTAACTGCTGCGCTCGGCGTCCATTACCCAGCGTCCGGAAAGGCCGCCGTTCTTTTCGTCTGCAGTTAGCTGTGATGTACTGGCTACGGCGAATATGAGCCATGCCGCCAATGTCATTCGATTCATGTGATCCTCCTTCGGTTTGTGCTTCCTACTCCTGTCTGAGAGAGCGCATCGGGTCTGTCCGTGTGGCCTTGCTGGCTGGAACTGCGCAAGCAGCCGCCGTGATAGCGAACATCCCTGACGCCGCGCCGAAGAGCGTCAGCGGATCGGTCGCGCCGATCGAAAAGAGAAGGCCTCCCAGAAAACGGGACGCTACAATCGACAAGGCAACACCGGCAACCGTTCCGGCGAAGGCCAGGGTCAGTCCTTGCCGCAGGACCATTGCAAAGATGTCTGCCGGCTGTGCGCCCAACGCGATCCGCAAGCCGAACTCGGTGATTCGCTGGGAAACGATGTAAGAAAGCAGTCCATACAGACCAGCTAGAACAATGGCAACCGCCAGTAACGCGAGCAGCGCCGAGGCGATTGAACGAAGCCGTTGCGAAGCCATCGAGCCCGACACACGGCGCTCCATGCTTTGGGAGTCAGAGATAGCCACTTCCCGATCGAGCGCCGCGAGTACTCTTCGGACTGCTCCTGTCAAGGACTCAGGATCCGTAAGCGACCGCATGGTGAATCCAGCGGACCGAAGCCCCGTGCTGGCTTGATACGGCCGGAAAAACGTGGGCGAAACCTGATCGTCCAGCGCGGTACGCTTGGAATCCCGAACCACTCCAACTACCGTGAGCCAAGGAGACGGCGACTCTGCGAGGCCCATCTTCAGGTGGCGCGACAACGGCGAGGACCTCCCGAAAAATCTTCGGGCCATACTTTCGTTGATGACCACAACGCGCGCCTGCTGTGTCATCTCACTGGGCTCAAAGGTCCGGCCATCGATGACTGCGATCCCCAACGCGTTGAAGTAGTTCCCACTGACATACAACGACTCCACCCGGTGCCTCTCCGCGTCCTCGGCTCCCCATGGAGACTCCCCTTCGACCGACATCAGCGCCCGGCCGGCGCCGCCCGCCGCGCTGAATGGCAGCGCCGACACCAGCCCTGCGAATTGAACCCCCGGCAGTGCAGCCACGGCGTCTATCGCCCGGCCATAGAATTGGCGCTGTCGGTCCGCATCGCGATACGAAGCGCCCGGCAGGTTCACCGAAAAGGTGAGTACGTGATCCGGGCGAAAACCCGGGTCAACCGCCGTAAGGGCAAGGAAGCTCCGCGCCATCAGGCACGCCGTTGTCACTAGTGCCATCGATAGTGCGATTTCGGCGCCCACCAGAGCGCTTCTCATCCGAACGCTTCGGGCCGTGTGCAGCGTGGTGTGGCTGCCCTGCTTCAACCAATCCGACAGGTTCACGCGAGCGGCATCCCGCGCGGGCGCCACTCCGAATAACAAGCCGGTAGCAAACGCCACCAGTGTTGTGAAGACATAGACTGGCCCATCCAAATGGACGGCTCTGCCAGCAAGCATGGAATCTGGAATGAACGGCAGGAGCGCCCGAATCAGAATCGCGCCCATTACCAGCCCGGCAGTCGAGCCCACGAGGCCAAGCACCACGCTCTCCGTAAGGAGTTGCCGCCGCAGGCGCCCGGCCGAAGACCCCAGAGCAAGCCTGACTGCCATCTCCAGTTTGCGGCCTGCGCCTCGCGCCATCAGCAGTCCCGCGACATTCGCGCACGCGATGACCAGCACCGCGGTCACCGCGCCCAGCAGCATAAACCAGACTTGTTCTGTCTTGCCGGTGAGCCACGCGCGCAGCGGGACAATCACGATGCGTGATCCTGCGGTCCAGGACTTCGCCGCGCGCCCCGAGATGGTTTGGAGGTTCGCCGCCAGAGCTTCCGATGTCGCGCCCCTTTCGAGCCTGCCAACGACGCGAACCAGTTGAACCGGCCCTCCTTGCATGCGGTCGGCGGAGTTCAGGGCAAGGGGAACCCAGATCCGGATTCCGGGCGGAAAGGCAAGCGATTCGCGGATCACACCGATCACCTCGTAGCTCCTGCCGTCCAGTTCGAGCCTCTTGCTCAGCGCCCCCTGATCGCCGAAACGCTCTCGCGCAAAAGACTCACCTATGATTGCGACACCCTCCGCTCCCGGCCGGTCCTCGGCTACCGAAAAACTTCTTCCCATCACGGGGCGAACGCCGAGCACATCGAAGAAGGTGCTTGCCACCAGTCCTACGCCAACCCGATCTGCTCCCAGGCTGCCGGTCGTTAGCGTGTAGTCGCCCATGCTATAGGCTGCAAAGCGCGCCAACCCGGATCCTCCTTCGCTCCAGTCCAGATAGGTGGGGCTCGTAACCACGGATTGATTGAGAGCGGGGTAGAACTGCGTGACCGAAACCAGGCGTGAGGGCTCGGGAAAGGGCAACGGTCGGAAAACCACCGAGTAGACCAGGCTGAAAACGGCGGTGTTTGCCCCTGTGGCCAGCGCGATTGCCAGGATCGTAGTTAGAGTGAATCCCGGGCTGCGCCGCAGCAGCCGTATCGCGAACTGGATGTCCTGCCGAAGAGCTCGCATGGCTACTTCTTCCGAAACAACAGCACCGCTTCGGCGCGCTGCCCCTGCGAGGACTTGGCATGGATCTCCAAGGTTGATTCCCGGCCATCGGCGGATACCGAGCGGACCCACTCACCCTCGAAGCTCACCCCCAAAAGCTCGCTCGTGTTCCACGTCGTGATCAGGTGAGCGTCCCGCCATTGCGTCCTGGAATGGATCACGAACGGACCGGACTGATTCAGATCCTCGCCTCCGCCGATGGAGAACGTAAGTTCCGGCGTAAGCAGCCCGACCAGCATCAACCCGTACTGGCCATTTCCTGGCTCCTTCCAGCGCGAATGGACACGGAAGGTTGACGCGGACTGATCCGTCTTTATGATGAATTCGTCCGGAGGCGTCGTCCCCACTGCCGAAACAAGCTCCCATTCGCCCGACAGGTCGGGCGGAGTGGATGGTTCGGCCCTCACCCTCCAAAGCGTTGCGACGAGTGCAATCGTTGCCACCGCCAATATGGCGATCATCTTCCGCCTCATTCGATACCTCCTCTGTCCGGGCACACCTATCCCCTCGATGTGTGCCGTTTGAGTTATTTGCGGCTACCGGATTGTGTGAGCTCCTGGAGCCGCAAGCTGGCGCCAGGAGTCGTCGAGCCGATACCAGCGATCCCTCGGCGCGATGAAGTCTCCCTCCGCCGTGAACAGAACTCCGTGCCCGTGCGAACACGTCATCTCCGTGCCGCCTGGTTCGAGAAGCATCCGCGCGCCCTCCCCGATTCGTAACGGCAACACTAAACGACTAAGGCACTCGCGGCACCTTTTTCGTTGGTCGTTCCACGTCCAGCGAAGCAAGAGGACTCCCGCGACCAGAAGCCACCAGATAGCCGTTGCCGCGGAAGCCGTGGTTCCACCGTTCCCCGTGACTGAAGCGGCGCCTCCGAACTCGAAGGCGGCCAAGAAAATCGCGCTGGCGAAGAGAGATATCTTGGCGAGCCAGAACACTCCCGCAAAGATCTCGCCGCGGGCGATCCAGTGACCGAGCGCGCACACCAACACAGCGAGGGCGAACGCAATCAGGAACGGACCAAGAGATGTAACCGGGCGACTCACGATCGAATCCAACGGATCCACAGTGACATCCGTACCGCTCTGCCTCGGGACGACCTCTCGCGCCAGCCTTCGAAGCTCTTGTTCCGCGGCCGCGGGCGGAATACCCTGTCTCAGCCGGCAGATCGCCCCCGTTGCGGCTATGGGAAAACCTCTCCACGGGGCTTCATCGAACAGCGACCACACCATGGCAGGCTCACCGGGAAACCAAAAGTCTTTCCGCAGCACGCCGATTACCTGAAACGGGCGGTTGTCCACGGCGATGGTCCGGCCAATGATTCCGGGATCGGCGCCGAGCCGTTGTTTCCAGAACTCATACCCGATGACCGCGCACGACCGGCAGGATTCGCGGTCATCTGGACCGAGCACGCGGCCGATCGCGGGCTTCGTGCCCATCAGGCGGAAGAACCGGGCGCCCACTTTCGCCGCCAGGACATCGGACCTGTGCGACGAGTCGCTTCCGGCGACGCTCCTGTAGAACCAATAAGTGTCGGCTCCCTGGAGACTCTCGGCATGAAGATCCCAGTAGGCAACCTTCAGCGGCGGCACGCCATATCGCTTCCCCATGAACGGGCCGGTCTGCGACAAGATCGCAAGCTCGGGGTTACGCGGACGAAACGCGGCCTGAAGGCATCTCCTCGTAGTCTCGAATCCTCCGCTTAGAGATCCGATAATCGCAATCAGCAACACGCCGGCTGCCAAACACGCCTGAGGACCGCGCAAGATGGCACGCAGTCCGGCGAGCAGGTATTCACCCTCCAGCCACAAGCAGAAACCATCGGAGATTGCACCCGCGCAGTGAATTGCCAGGGCGAGCCGCTCCCGTAACGCGCGCCCCGCTTCCGGTTGGGTGGTGATCCACCACCAGACCTCTCCGTCCCACTCCATGCGCCAGTCCGCTCGTTGGGTGCGCGGAATGAAAAACGACGCGGCCAGAAGGAGCAGCCGGGACTCTAGCGGTATCCGCACGAACGTCATCGATCTGCCTCTTTGCGAGCCGTTTCAATCTCGGGAAACCGATATCGCTTCCCGGCTTTGACCAGCGCCGATGCTCCGTCAGCCGTCACCACGTAGTACTTTCGAATGGGACGCTGCTCTGCACGGGCGATCGCCGGCTTCTCCCATTGAGAGCGAATCAAGCCGGCCTTCTCCAGCCGGCGAAGCGCGGGATAGACCGTGCCGCTCGCGAGTTCAGTCGTAGCCATGATCTGAAACCCATACCGCTGACCGGAACGAATGGTGTGGAGCACAATCGCGCCAATGTAGGTCAAGTCGTTCGCCATCTGTCTCCCGCTACATATATACCATTTCTACATACGGGTGTCAACAGCGATGTGGCAAGAAATTTCAGTAATTCTGTCAGCCTACAAGAAGAAAAATAGAAAACCGAGGCAGGCTTTTCGGTTGCCAATTTCCTCCTGCTCCCCGGCTGCTTGCAGGAGGAAAAGCGGCGGCTCACCTTAAACACCCATGACTGTTCAATGACCGGACGTACCGGGCCGTGACCCGCCGGTAACTCGCCCGCTCCTGTCACTGCTGTTTCGCTCAGACTCAGATCAAACACGCTTAGCCGCGTCACTTTGAAATACTCCAATCCATCCGTGATCGGCTGTTAAGTTGCCCGTCACCGTCACCACCCCTCCCCAGACGCCTGCGTCTCGGGCTGATCGTGCGGCACCGGTTCAAACGTTCCCGCCGTGTACGCCGGCGGCAGCTTCGGTTTCGGCACTGCAACTGCTTTCGGTGTCATGTTCTCCTCCTTCAAACTCCTCTATGCGCGCTTCACTCGCAAGCTTCCAGGTCCGTGACCCATCCATTTTTTCGTGGACGCTCACACCCATCCAGGACTCGCTGAGTCTATCTTGGTGAAAGACTGACCCTGCTGTGGTCACCTTCTGTGTAACGAGCGCCTTAGACTGAGACGGTGATGGCACTCAACCAGTTGCTCGACCGCGCCACCGGTAAGTAGCCGAAGGCAACAGGTCGAGTGCATCGCAGCACCGGTCGGGCCGTATCGCGCGCGCATTACGGTTCGCGGCCCGCAGTGGTTGTTGAGATTCTCAAACTGGAGGAGTGCTTCCGGATCGGCAAAATGGTGGTTCATTGGAACTTCGCGAACTCGGCCCTTGCTTGCCTCAGGATGGGGATATCGGGGTTCGCGTGCTCCCATAGCCTGAAGAACTCCTGGTATGCGGCCTTGGCCATCGCAGCCGATCTTTCTAGCGCGTAAGCCCGGCCAAGTTGCAAATGCGCCAGTGCCCCGATAGGATCGCTGACTACAATCCCACGATGATCTAGGATCTTCTGGAATTCCGTGGCCGCCTCGGCTCCTTTCCGCAGAGCCTGATATGCTTCGCCTCGCACGAACACCGGATACAGCGCCCCAAAGTTGGCATGTAGCGCGCTGCGTGGCCTGCCGAGCTCATAAGCCGTGTTTTTCCGCAGCTCTTCTATTGCATCCCCGGGTTCACCCCGGTTCAACGCCAGGAGTCCGCGAAGCGCCGGCAAATAGCTGAACTGGACGGATGTGTCCTCCGGGAAGTTTCGTTCCATACTGTCTGCCAGTTGCCGGGAGTAAGCAGAATCGCCAACTAAGGCGAGTGCCAGAGCGGCGCCATATTCCACGCCGCGGTTCTGGGAGAGAGCAAGCGCCGCCTTCGCCCCTTGCTTTGCTTCCGCGCTATCCCCGAAGAAGCCCGCCCAGAGTGCCGCGCTCGCCTGGTATAGTGCGGCCGCTTCCAGATTCCCGGCGTGCCGCGCCAGATCCGCAGCTTGCTGCGCGGCTTCTCTCGCCTCCCGCAGCTGGCCCGAATACGCCCGGACGGAAGCCTGGTGCTGGGTGACCCATTCCTCCGCGGAGGCATCCGCCCGCGCCTCTTCGGCGATTCGGGCCATCTCCTCCCGGTTGTTCTTCAGGAAGGCGATGTCGTATCGCTCCAGCAGAAAATCGGGAAGCACTGCCTTCTGGCGGCCCGCGCCTTGTAGAACCTGACTCGCTTCCTCCAGGCGGCCCAGCTCTTGATAGCGGTTCGCTAGGATGAAATGAGCGATCGCGAAATCCGGAGCGAGCTCCCTTGCCGCTTGTGCCTCTGTAATCGCTTGCTCGTAGTGGCCGAGCACCGGGTAAATAACTCCGGATAGGAACATGTGGGGCGTGGGATCGCGAGGATAAGTCTCTGCCCAGACACCGCAAACTTGCCGCGCTCGTTCGAGGTTCTCTGTCACTTGCATGTTGTAAGCTGCCGTGATCCAGAACTTCTCGCGGTCGCTGGCGCGATCTCGCAGCTCAAAAGCCTTGGCCGTGTTCTCGCCCGATAGCCCCGCCTCGCCCAGGTCCCCATACGCGCGCCCGAGCCAGGCATAGGCCATCGCGAACTTGGGGTCCAGTTGAATGGCGCGCTGAAAAAAAGGCAGCGCGGCGGTATCCCCGCTTCCGGACATCTTTTTCCATCCGATGCTGTAGGCCTGTAATGCTTCGAGTGAGGGCGTTGTGGCTTCGGCAAGCGGCGTATCGTGTTCCTTGACCGTGGCCAGTGATTCCCCAATTCGCCTCCTGAATTGCCTCGCGATTTGCGATAACGATCCCAGTACCTGTTCCTTCCTGGTCACCTGAACCTGCTCCTCGTCCAGGAGATCGCCCGTTCGGCAACTGGTCGCGCGTAGTCCTAAAACGTAGTCGCTTCCCAGGCGCGCAATGGATCCTTCTACAACCGCTCCGCTTCCCGTGCGCTTGCATACTTCCCGCGCAACTCTCGCCTCGAGGCGCGCATCCGCCGGCTGCCCCATCATCTGCAGCGTCTGGCGTACCCGGTCCTCGGAAACCAAGCTTAGAAATGGCGATTGCTCCAGTTGTACAATCAGCCCCTGCCGCAGCGTCTCGTCGAAAACCGGATCGCCGGTCGCATTTTTGAAACTCGCGATCAGGACGGAGTCTTTTTCCCCCAGAGGGATCGCACGCCGCCGCTCGACCAGCACAAGCGTTGCCGCCACCACCATGAGTAGCGCGCCCAACGCAGTCCGGAACCTCCAGGTTGTTCTGCGGGATGGCTCGGTTCGAACCGCCGGGACCGTCTCGTCCCCTTCAATTGCCCGTTCAAAAGTCAATTCAGAGCGGGCGTGGCTGGCGATCACTACGTCCCCGTCTTCCGCCACCGTGCGTACTTCGGCCGTAAACCGGTAACCGCGCCCGGGAAGGGTAACAATGTAGCGGCGGGCTTCCGGCGTGTCGCCCAGAGCCTTGCGCAGCATAAAGACGTTCTGCGTCAGGTTGCCCTCGTCCACGAAGGCATCTGGCCACAGTTCTTTCATCAGGTGGTCCTTCGAAACCACTTCCCCGCTGTGACGGATAAGGACCAGGAGCGTCTCGAAGGTCTTGGGCGTGAGGGTTACCGGCTGGTTCTCGCGAAAGAGAAGCTGTTTGTCCGGGTCAACCCGGAACGGTCCGAATTCATACAGGATCCTTGCTCCGGTGCCCATATTCGTCTTAGAGTGCCGTCCCATCGGGAAACCGGGACGTTGGCTTAGATTTTACCCCAATCTGCTCTTTTGAGAAGTTTTTAGGTGCTCTTTGAGGACTTCTGATGCGGTGCTCTGCCACCATGGCACTGGTTCGAAGCCGTAAACACCGGATAAAGCGTATGGAGCGGGTCAAGTTCCAGAAAATTGCCAAGATCACTGTTGAAATCGACTCGCTCATGGTCGTTCGCCAGGCCAGGACCGAGCGGGCGTGGTGCCCACTGTGCCGGGCCCAGGCGGAGGCGATCACCCTGAATGACGTCGAGTTCCATGAGCAAGGTGTCGCAGCTCAGATCCTGGTCTGGCTGCGATCGGGCGAGCTCCATGGCTGGCAGCTTCCCGGTTGCCCTCCCAAAATCTGCCTTCCATCCTTGCTGCGCTGCTTCGAGGCCGACGTGCAATCAACAATCCAACTCAAAAAGGAGTCTCTATGAAAACCCGAAACTTGATCGCAACCTTCTTCCTGGCCGCCGCCGCGGCGAGCGCCCAACCCTTTGTCTATGTAGTGGGAATCGCGCCGAATGGAAACCCGCAGTTCGGGACTGTCAATCTGGCCAGCGGTGGCTTCAACCGCATCGCTTATACTCAAGTCGGTACCACGCCGGTTAGCCTGAGCAATCTGGTGTGGCGCAATGGCTCCCTCTTGAGCCTTGGCACCTCCGGACCTATCGCCGGCTACCTGGTCAGCATCGACCCTTCAACCGGCGCCATCACTGTCATTGGCCCCACAGGGCTGGGCTACGATGCTTTTTCTCTTGCCCAGGTGAACGGAAAGCTCTACGTCACCGATTTCAACACTGGAGGTATTTCACAGAATCTCTACGCTGTAGATCCGGATACCGGCGCCGCCAACCTGATCGGGCCTACCGGAATACCCGCCGACCCGAACATCCCGTTCACCACGAACCCCGACAGCACATTCAACCTCTGCGATGAGAGTTTTCATGGAGTTGGAGGCAAACTGTACGCAACCTTCGATTCCTTCAACGTGCTTCCGTCGACCTTGGAGGTCGACAAGTATCCGGCCGATGCGGCGGTCAGTCCCGCGCTCTACGAAATCGATCCGTCGACCGGTTCCACGACCCTGATTGCACCCACGAACCTGTTCATAGGCGCGACCGTGGAACTGAGTGGGACCTTGCATGGCTTCAAGGGGGTAATCATCGGCTTCCCAGGTGGCTTTCCCTCCTCCTTCAGCGAACTGGTCCAGATGAACCTCTCTACCGGCGCGGTCAGGTTCCTCCGTCTCGCCGATGTCAGCGCGGGGGTGATCTTTGGAGCTGCGCAGATTCCCAACTAAGGACCGAAAAGCCAAAGGGGCCGGATCGCCGGCGGCCCTCGGCCCAAGGCGATCCAGGGTTTATACGCCACAATCCACAGACCTTTTGCGGCAAAGCCCCACCGCCAAGCAGCGGAGGAGCAGCGGAGGAATGGCCCGGAATCCGCATTCCCGATTTCTGCTGACTGTTTCTCGGCGGCGGGTGCCGCCCTGGCTCGCAAGCCGGCGAAAACGCCATTCACGCAGTCGTCACCGCTGTCGGCTTTCCTGGCTTCCGGCGCGCTGCTGAAACCCAAGTTCAACCTAGTTTTCGAAGCCCGACCATAGCTATTGGCATTACGCGCCCCGAAACTGCTCCGAGCGGTGCACACCGTCTATTGGGCCGCCGCCTAGAACGGTCAGCAGAAATCGGGAACGCGGATTCCGGGCCATTCCTCCGCTGCTCCTCCGATGCTCCAACGGTGGTGCTGGCGTGGGAATTTTTAGGCCGTATCCGTCCTGCCATTCTGCCTTCGCGAAGGTGAACGCGACCTGATTGCGGCGCGCTGGCGGCGGCAAATGGGAGTCAATCACAAGCGGCGCGCTTGCTGGGTATCGGACGCTTTTCGCTCGGTACAAGATGAGAAAGCTCGGGCTGATGGATGCGCGCTAGAGCGTCGGTGGAAGACTGCCAAAAAGCAAGCCTTGCCCTATACCGCCACCCGCAATCTGAGGCCATCACTCGGGGCATGAACGGGATCCTGCTTCGTGCCCAAATACCGTTCAGCCGTCTGCACGAAACCATGGCCCAGCAGTAGCTGTATCCGCTCCAGTTCGCCGCCGGCGGCCCGGCACAGTTTGGCCGTCGTGCGCCTCAAGTCATTGGGCGCGACAGCAGTTACGCCATTCGCCGCGGCGTACGGCCGTAGCAGTTGCCACACCACCTTCTCTGACAGCCGGTCGCCCCGTAACTGGTTGCCGCGGTGCACGGGTCGGAACACGTGATCCTCGGTTACGCCGGCGCGTGCCGTCCAGGTGTTGATGGCCACCCTCATCCACGTCGGCATCGGCACCGTCCGGACGCGTTTATGCTTCGAGACAAGGTCGAGGATCACCCACCGGCTGTCGCGCTGCTGCACGTGCGCCATCGTAAGCGCCGCCACCTCGGACCGCCGCCGCCCGCAACCCGTCAGCACGGCGATGATACCGTGGTCGCGCAGGCCTTTCCGCGTTGTAATGTCCGGCGTGTTCAGCAGCGCCTGGGCTGCTTCTGCGACAGCCAGTCCCCATGCGCACGCCGATGGACTGGGCGCTCTTCACGCGCTGGGTGCTGGCGGCCAATTCCGGCGCCAGCAGTCCGTTGTCCATGGCCTCGACCGCCAGTTTCCTGATGGCGGACATTCGGACGATGATGCTGGACGACCCAAGTTCGCGCTTTTCGAGCGAGACGCGCCAAAGCCGAGACGGTGGCCTCGGTGAAGCCGGCCCGCGGCCCGGGCGTCGTACCAGGCGAAAAACTCATCCAGGGCCATGTTGTACACCCGCTTCGTAATCGGGGACGATACGGAATCGAGCACCAGCGGCTTCAATCGCTGCCATTCCGCCGTCCTTCTGGCAATCGTTAACTCGTTCATTTAGAACCTCTTATTGGTCAATATCGTACATGAAGACCTTACCTTGAGGCCGGCTGGGTCATCAAGCAAAAAAGCGCCAGATTGGCGAAGAATTTCTGAGAGGAATCCGCGCCGCACCCCACTCATTGGTCATGGAATGGAGCCACATCGCCGACCACGACCTTGAGCGGTATTGCCTGGGGATGGTCACCGACGAACTGAACTGGCGAAGCTGGAAGGACACGTGCTCGCCTACCCTGAATGCGTGGAGCGCGCCGAAAAAAGCGAGCGGTACATCGATCTGATCCGGCAGGCCCTCATCCGGGACAGCTACGACCTGCCGCTCTTCACTTGGCCTGTACCGTGATCTGCTCTGGAGCAGAAGCCACAATCTCCGGCACCCCTCCGCCATTCCGACCGTATCTGAGCCCGAGCGACCACTATCCGGGTCGGGGACTACCAGCTCATGTTGTTCTTGGGGCGGCGTATGCACGGGCGCTTTTAACTCTGCAAGACCTTTGCTGGTTCGACTCCGCGCACCTCCGACCCTTTTTAGGGCCGACGAGATCAAAAAGAGACTTCTGACCTGAGTGTCGAACACTTGCGCGACGCCGTTTTTAGTCTCATAATCGGTACGATCCCGATGAGAAACTGCTTGCCGCGAGTGGGCTCAAATTCCAAGGGGGGTTCAATTCAAATGCCTACCCGTCGAGATGTCTTTCTGTACGGTACTGCGTTCACCGCTCTGCCCCTCCGCGCCCGCCTTGGGCTGTCTCAGACACCATCCACGACGGTGAGCCGATGGCACGATCCCATCGACTACGTCAATCCGGAGTTTCGCCCCGCTCTCAAGGCACTGGCGCCGATGCTAGAGTCTGCTCCACCGTTGAGCGCGTCCACCTTGGCGGCGAACCGCCAAAGCGCCGCACACGATTTCTTTCCTGCGCAGCCCCGGCCCACCATAACGGAACGAACAATACCCGGACCGGCCGGGAATCCGAAGCTGCGAGTGTTCGTTATTGGCGATTCTCCGGGTGCATCCAAGCCGGCAATCCTGCACATCCACGGCGGCGGGTATGTTGCCGGAACTGCGGCTACTGAGCACAAGCTTTTGCAGGAGATGGTGACGAATCTGGACTGCGTCGTCGTCACCGTGGATTACCGGCTTGCACCTGAGACGAAGTTTCCGGGGTCACTTGAGGATAACTACGCCGCACTGCACTGGATGAACACCAATGCGAAAGAACTTGGGATCGATACTCATCGAATCGCTGTGAAGGGAGAAAGTGCGGGCGGAGGCCACGCCGCGACACTGGCGATTGCAGCACGCGATCGGCGTGAGTTCTCGATTTGCCACCAGGTGCTCATCTACCCGATGCTCGACGATCGTACAGGCTCCACGACGCCTGTTCCACCGTATATCGGACACTTTATATGGACCGCTGACAATAATCGGTTTGGGTGGACTTCACTGCTGGGGGTTCCCGCCGGATCGAAGGATGTACCTCCTAATTCGGTCCCAGCGCGTGTCGCTAATCTCGAGGGTCTCTCTCCTGCTTTCATCGGGGTGGGTTCCATCGATCTCTTTGCGTCCGAGGACCTTGAGTATTCGCGGCGACTCCTGGAGGCAGGAGTACCCGCCGAGTTCGTGCTGGTCCCCGGAGGATTCCATGGCTTCGATGTGATCTGCGGCAATACGCTGTTATCGGCTCAGTTCAACAGTGCATGGATGCAGGCCCTGCGTCGCGCATTCGGCAGTAAAGCGACCTAGACTCTTTTCATGGATTTCCTCGACTGGAAGTAAGAGCATTACGCGCCTCGTCAGCCCGCTACTGTGGTTGGCTCGGCACATAGCCCATGACTGTTGGCAGGCTTGACCCGCGGAGAGGTCGTTATACTTCCTAAATAAAGGAGGCAATCACATTAGCCCAACCAGGCATCTGGATCCCGAAGACGAAAGCGCAGCGCTGCCATTTTGGTCCGGCAGGCCGCGATTCTTTTGGTTTGTTCTGATCTCATCGGCTATCCTGCTCGGCGTATTTGCATTTCAGCTATCCCAGATACTGAGTTTCGGCGATGTCGTTGGTGGTCAGGGATGGTCCGCTGATGCTTCGCCCTCCGGCTGGATTGTGGGTAGCGTTGAACCGGATGGACCAGCCGCAGGAAAGCTAAAGCGGGGCGACAGATTACTCGCCATCGATGGCGATCCTCGTGCGGCACGCATCGGGACTTATTGGTTCTTAGATCACAAGGCTGCTGGCGAGCCTTACACGGTTGAGGTACAACGTGCCTCAAGTCGGCTTGGTATCGAGCTTCGAATGGCAGTCATTCATATTCCCGCACTACGGCTGTGCGAATCCATTCAAGTGGGGTTCGCGCTGACCTGGCTGCTCACCGGGACCATGATTGGCATGGTCAAACCCTCAGATCTCTCGGTCAGAAACTTGTATCTATTCGTCGCTCTGTCTACGATGTTTCAGATAGCCCTAGCGTCCGCCAATGAGGCCTCTGCAGGAGTACGGGGTTGGCGGCTGTGGGTTCTTATCGTATTGAGTTCCACTATTCCGCTATACCAGGTTTTTGCATACCTCTTCTACTCCCGGTTTCCACAACCTATTGGCAGAACGCGGTTTTGGGCGTCCCTGGAGTTCTTCCTCATCATTGCCGGGGTTTCCGCCTGGTTGCTGGTGACTGGCTCAAATATCCTAAGCGGGCTCCCGCATCAGATCACAACTGGCTTTGCGAATCAACACCCGCAGATCAGCGGACTTCTCGTCTTCATCATCAATGGAGGTTTGTTCTATCTTGGCGCCATCTTCTTAGCTACGGCGGCGGCCGGCATCCGAAACTACCGGCTCATTCCCGAAGGGGATCAGCGCCGCCGTTTGAGGTGGGTCTTTTTCGGTATCGTTGGTGCGTCAATTCCCTTGGTTTTGATCGTCGGGTTGTTGTTTGTACTGGTTGTGCGTTCCGGGGCCGAAATAGGGACGACCCGGTCGTGGTTCGTGCTCAACACACTGGCTAGCGTGATTTCTTTTGTGATTCCGGTGACGCTGGCCTACGCCGTGCTAAAACATCGGGTTCTAGGCATTCGGGTGGCAATGCGCATCGGTATCCAGCACGTGCTGGCCACCAACGTATTGCGCGTGCTCTTCCTTCTCCCGTTCGCCGCTCTCATTTACGAGTTGGTTTCGCAGCGTGACAAAACCATCAGCACTCTCCTGTTTCAGACCCCCGCAAAATGGTACCTCCTCCTAGCAATCACAGTTGCCGCCGGCAGCCGTTACCGCCGTCAGTTCTCCACCATCATCGACAAACGGTTCTTCCGGGACGCTTATAACCAGGAGGGAATTCTCACGGTGCTGGCGGACTCTATCAAACAACTCGATTCGGTGGAAGAAATCGCCGCGCTGCTCAGCGTCGAGATCGGCAAGGCGCTGCACCCGCTTTGGATCACAGTACTGTACCGGCAAACGCGGCAGAGCGAACTGTCGATTGCCTATGCCAGCGAAGCACGCCTTCGCGAGTTGCAGCATGCGGGGCACGCCGGGACTCTGGATCGACTCGAGCAAGTTGGAAGCTCCCAATCCTGGCGGGCCTTGCGACGCATCTGCCCTCCGGCCGAGCGGTCGGCCTTCGATCGCGCCGGCGCGAGTCTTCTTGTTCCCATCATGGGAACGGAGCACCGGCTGCTGGGGGTTGTGGTTGTGGGGGAGAAGAAATCCGAAGAGCCGTACACGGCGCAAGACCAGGCATTGCTGAAACGAGTGGGCGACGAAGTCGGAATCGTTTACGAGAACCTGGAATTACGCGGTCTGGTCAAGCGGGAGCGGCAAGTGCAGACCGACGTTCTGGCGCGTGTTGCCCGCCACGATTTCAATCTGGTGAAGGAATGCCCGTCCTGTGGGCGGTGCTACGACGCTTCCGCAGCGGCGTGTACAAACGACGGCAGCGAGCTGTCGCTCAGCTTGCCGGTCGAACGCACCATCGACGGGCGTTACCGGTTGGACCGGCTCATCGGTAAGGGCGGCATGGGTGCGGTATACGAAGCCGCCGATCTCAAATTGAATCGTGCGGTCGCGGTAAAGGTGATGACCGGACGCCTATTCGGCGACACTGCCGCCCTGCGTCGGTTTTCACGCGAGGCACAGGCTTCAGCCCGCTTGGTGCACCCGAACATCGTGCGATTGTATGACTACGGCGAATTGTCCGCCGAGGGAGCGTTTCTGGTTCTCGAACTTGTCCAGGGAGTGACCTGGCGACGTATGCTGTCGGAGAAAGGCGCGCTGGCTCCGGACTCCGCTTCGGTTTTGTTCGAGCAGTTGATGGCTGGCATCGAGGCCGCGCATTCAGCGAAGATCATCCATCGCGATCTGAAGCCCGACAATGTCATTATTCAGGGCGCCGGCGCTACGCCCACAGTCAAGATCCTCGACTTCGGGCTCGCCAAGATGCGGGGTTCTGATTTGTCGGACTCAGGGAGTATGACCGCGCCAGGCGTCGCCCTGGGCACGTTGGGCTACATGTCGCCCGAGCAGTACCTGGGTGCGGACGTGGACGAACGAAGCGACGTCTACGCGATCGGGGTGATGGCCTTGGAGACGCTCACCGGCAAGTTGCAATTGAAGGCATACTCGTTCCACTCGCAAATCGTCGAAGTGGTTCGGCAGCGGTTCGATTTTGCGGGGGCAACAGCAGAGCATCGGAGACTGGCAAGCTGCATTGCGAAGAGCGTAGCGATTCAGCCGGGAGAGCGATTCAAAGGTATTCCGGAGCTCCGGGCAGAGATGCTAGCGGCGATGCGCGCCTGTCCGCCGGTTCTGCGAACGTCAAGCATCGCCCCTGGGGAACCGGACCAGGCCACCAAGACGTTTTAGTTGTTTCTCGGAAAACAGGGTTAGTCTGCTGGGCCTTAGGTTGCATATCGGTATTTTGCGTTTAGAGCCGGCCTTATTGCATTTCGGTAGCGGCTTTCGGTTGGAGGTTACACTGACTCGGGGCGACGGTTCGCGCGTGTTTTTGAGGTGAGCGAAGTCAGCGGCGAAGTACCGCGTTGTCAGGGGTCTAGCGTTTTTCCTGGTATCGACCCGGCCAGGGATCGACGCTTTCCGGATGGAATTGGATCCCCGCGCCCGGCGCCCACTACGTAATGGAAGCCACCTCGACAAAAGTAGCGGTATACTCAATTGCTTACCTGGAGGGAAGATGAATCAGGACGTACACCTCAATGTTTTGCTTCCGCGCAACCGAAGCTACCCAGGTTGGATCCGGCTAGAGTTGAACGGCGTGCCACAGGGGGAATTTCGCATCCTCGGTCGGGGCTCGACAAAAGTCAAAGGTCACCCAACGGGCAATCCAACACTTTCGCCACTGATGCGTGCGGGGAACACTCCAACCGGAGTTTACACAAGTCCTGGGGTTGTTAGCACCACAGACTGGGATCGCGATAGTTATGGCCCATGGGGGGCGATTCGACTGAAAGCGATCGCGGGTGACGCGCTCCTCGCGGAGCGGTTGGGCCGTAAAGGCCTGCTGATCCATGGCGGTGCCGAGGGCCGCTTTGACGGATATCGTTCCACGCTAGGCTGCCTGCGACTGCACAACGCGGACTTGAAAACATTGGTCGGGATGATCTCGGGCGCAGGTGACAACGCGACAACGCAAATGTGCGATTCCGTCTCTGTGCGCATCACCGTCCGGGAGTAGTCGCAGCAGACATTTGCCCAAGTAACCTTCGGCGGCGACTCTACCCGCCACGGAGGCGCACTTGGGGCGCGGCGGATTACGAAGTCGGGAGTCTCACAGTTCGAGGTCGTTTCGTTGGGCCCTCTCACCCCAATGCTGGGTCCAGCTTACATGCGGGGTCGGCCCCGACGCCGTCGATGTCACCGTGTACTTTCAGCGGGCCGAGAGTGCCGGGCTCTACTAGGTCCATGACCGCCTGAAAAGATTCTAATAAAACAATTTCATTCTGAAATGTTTTGGCGCATACTGGGGGTATGGCTCGCCCTGCCCTGCACATTGAAATATCTGCCAAGGATCGGAAAGCGC
>Ga0335085_10001399_pt1 | contig 51963 bp, 72 predicted proteins | sample Lox_Sample_45_FD_206712 | JGI IMG/M metagenome (GOLD analysis project Ga0335085, IMG submission 206712) | Soil microbial communities from Loxahatchee National Wildlife Refuge, Florida, United States - Lox_Sample_4.5 | ecosystem: Environmental > Terrestrial > Soil > Wetlands | place: USA... | reverse complement strand
GAGCGGGCGCAACTGGTTGATCCAGCGGTTCGTCCGCTCCATGATCTGCCAGGAACCCGCCCGCGCGTTCTCCATCGCTTCGCGGCTGATCACGTCGTCGCAGATAATGACATCGGGGTGCATGCCCGTGATCGTGCCGCCCACGCCGATGGTCATGAACGTGGGCTCGACGCGGGCCTGGCCGCGCGGGAGCAGGGCGCGCTCGGCGCTCCAGTCCCGCAGGAAGTCGCCGGGCATCCGCTCGGGGAACAGCGCCCGCAGGAAGTCGTTGCCCTCGAAGTGACTCTTGATCTCCGCCAGGAACGCGTTCGCGTTCTCCTGCCGCTCGTTCGCGATCAGGATGGCGATGTCCGGGTTGGCCAGCGCAAGTTGGATGGACCGGGCACGGGTGATGAGCGTGGTCTTCCCGACGCCACGCGGCACGGAGACCATGCGGTAGTGCGCCTCGTCCAGCGCCGGGATGCCCGTGCGGTGCTCCGCGAACCGGCACATCGCGTAATGCGTGTGCGGCGTCATCGGAACGAGTTGGCCGTAGCCAAGCACGATGTCGGCAAACCAATACAGGTCAGTTATCGCCCGCTTGCGCAGGGCAAACCACTCCGGGCTGTTCGGTTGAATGGTCAGCGGTGCTGTCACGCGCTTTCGCGCTCCATCCACGCCGCAATGGCCCGATGCTCGGCAGCCGTGCCGTCGTTCTTAATCACGTTAGCCCGATACGAAATGACCCGCACGTTATCGGGCGTATAGCCTTTAGTGGAATCCAGACGGTCCAGCGACGGGCTATTGGCTATGCTGGCCTTGCCGTTCCCCTGCTTCCATTCAATGGGAATGCCAAGTATCGGACACGTTGACGGAATCGTGATGTCGTCGGCCACCAAAGAAAACTCCAAGTTGTCCTCTCGGGCACGACGCTTTGCCATCTTCAACAAGTGACGTTCTGGATTCTCGGCGCGTCTCTTCAAGGCTGACGCCAGGCGAGCGCTCCGATGCTTATTGTAGCAACGCGTGACCCGACGCTGGTTGCATACCCGACACTTTCGATACCCGTGTTTGTCGGTGAGCCAGTCGTTAGTTCCACACTTACGACACGGACGCTCTCGTGGCCCGTGACTATTCTTGAACGGAGGCATCTGTTCCTTCTTTCGGCGCTTCGATCACCTCTCCAATAAGCTCCGGGCTTGGCGCAAGCAGGTTCTCCGCGCCGAAGTTTCTTCCGCGAAGTTGGATGACGGCCACCTGTGCCACTTGGGTCGGGGGCTTCTCTGTGGCGCCAACTCTGTCAAGGTGGTCGGCGGCGCCCACTCGTACCTCACGATAGTCGCCAGCCTCGCGCGCCGCCTGCCGCGCCCAGTGGTAGTCGTCCACCACTTCGGGAATGGAGTCCTTGAGTCGCCGCATCGCCAGCGCTCGCAAGTCCTCTTTCTGCTTGCGCGCGTAGCGCTTCGCCGCCGGGTTGCGCAGGATGTTCATCATCTTGCGCTCGGTGAGCTTCGCATCCACCTGCCGCTGGGCGTCCACGAGGAGCTTGAGCCGTGCGCCCCGCTGCGCCTCCACGTAGGAGAAACGGTACTTGCGCCAGACCAACAGGTCGATGATCTCGCGGTCGTACTCGGAGAGGCCGAAATCGTCGGCGGTCACTTCCGCAGGGAGGCGTTCAGTCACGGCGCGAATTTGGTGCTTGCGCGGCGTTCTGTCAAGAGTTAAGTTCGCGCCCTCTTGGGGAGGCTGCATGACGGGACCGCTGCCGAAGACTTCTCACCGCTTCAACATCGTCCGCGCCGACACGCTCAAGGATATCCCGCCCCCCGAATGGCTAGTTACCGACATCCTCCCCAAGGGCGGTCTGGTGTTGGCATTCGGGGAGCGCGGGAGCGCCAAGAGCTTCGGCATGCTGGATTTGGCGGCCTCGGTCTCGCTGGGCCAGCCCTGGCACGGGCACGCCGCGAGGCAAACGAACGTGGTGTACGTGGTGGCCGAGGGCACGTGGGGCTTCTGCCCCCGCATCGCCGCCTGGATGCAGCATCACGACACTGTCTCGACACCCGGCCTCTACATTGCGCTCGCCCCCGTGCAGCTCCACCGTCCGCGCGATCTCCAGGCGTTCATCGGGGAAGTGCTATCGGACGTGCCGCAGCCCGTGGGCCTGTTCGTCTTCGATACGCTGGCCCGCTGCTTCGTCGGCGGGGACGAAGTCAATGCCATCGACATGGGCATGGTGGTAGCGAGCGCCGCCGCGCTCCAAGACCAATTCGGCGCCACCGTGGCCCTCACGCACCACACGGCCCGCCAGAGCGGCGAGGAACGCGGCCACACCTCCTTGGGCGGCGCCTGCGACACGATGCTCCGCTTCAAGTCCACGTCCAGCAAGGGCACCAGTTTCTCCCTCACCTGCGCCAAGCAGAAAGACGCCGCCCCCTTCGAGCCGATGAACTTCACGCTCAAGAAGGTGGGCGACTCCTGCGTGCTGGTCCCCAGCGCCGACGGCGATGGCGTGGCGGAGAAGGAACGGGAACTCCTGCGAGTGCTGGCCGACGCGGCCGGCGACACCCCGATCCGCCTCGGCGCTTGGACCCACGCCTGCGCCGACACCAGCCGCGCCACCTTCTTCCGCGTGCGCAAGAATCTCTTGGACCGGGGCTTCGTGGTACAGGAAGACAATCTCTACCTGCCCACGCCGCTCGGAAAGGCATTTTTGTACAAGTCTCAAACTAGTCTCAAGGCCCATAGTGAGAGTGCCCAATCTTAGTCTCACTCCCACTCCCCTAGTTAACGTTAGTTAACTAGGGGCCTGTGAGACTAGGGTTCTAGGGGGATCGCTCGCGAGGTATCAGTCTCACGCGAAGGAGCAGGCATGACGAAGCCGTGGTTGGTGGTAATCGGGACTCGTCCCGAGGGAATTAAAATGGCCCCCGTGCTCCGGGCAATGAAGGCCCGCGACCTCCCGTTCCGCGTGGTGGTCACGGGCCAGCACACGGGGCTTTTCGCCCAGACGGGCTTCGCCGACGAGTTCCCGGTCGAGGCGCTGGGCTGCGTGAGCGCCAACGACCCGCTGGCCTACGTCGAGACGGCCCTGGGCGCGCTAGGCGCCTCTGTGGGGCCCGATCCCCTCGCGGGCGTCATCGTGCAGGGGGACACGGCCTCCAGCGTAGCTGGCGGGCGCTACGCGCGTTCTAGGGGCATCCCGCTGGCCCACGTCGAGGCCGGGCTCCGCTCGTTTGACCTCCAAGACCCCTGGCCCGAGGAGCGGTTTCGCACGGAACTCGACCGCCGGGCCCAGCTCCTGTTCGCCCCTACGCCCTTGGCCGCTGCCAACTTGCGCTCCATGCGCTCCTACGCCAAACGCGCCCTGATTGCCCTCGTCGGCAACCCGGTCGTGGACGCGCTCGTCCAGGCCGGTATCCGGCCCGCCCGCCTCGGCGAGCACGAAAACCGCGTGCTCGTCACGCTCCACCGCCGTGAATCCTTCGGCGCGCCGCTCCAGCGCATCGTCTCCGGTCTGATCCGCGCGGCCATTCAGCACCCGGCCACCGAGTTCCTCTGGCCCATGCACCCAAACCCTAACGTGGGCCCGATAATTAACTTGGCCACGGTACCTGCGAATGTGCACCGCGTGTCGCCGATGAACTACCTGCCCTTCGTGCGCCTGCTCGCCACCTCTCGCGCCGTACTCACCGACTCTGGCGGCGTGGTCGAAGAAGCTTCTACGCTCGGAGTCCCGTCCGCGATAGCCCGCGACCGCACCGAACGCCAAGAAGCCGTCGAGGCCAAACTCGCCATCCTGGCCGGCCGCACTAGCGACAGCGTCGCGACATCCATCTCCCAAGCGCTCTCCATGCGCATCGAGCCCTCCAACGTGTTCGGCGACGGCCACGCAGGCGAGCGGATAGCCAACGTACTGGCGCAATTTGCCCCATAACCTGCCGCAAAACGCGAAATGGACAAATCCGCTCTGCCCCAAAGCGCAAAGCCGCTAAGCCCACTTCGCCATAAATGAACGAATTCGTGCCAAATCGTGCGAATTCGGACGAGAATCCCAATTTTATATGCCGCGTTCCAGCGGGCTGATAGCCTGTCTTGTGGGCTTGCAAAGGGGTGCTGGTGGGTCGGCTTTGCTGGGCCTGGCCCGCGCGCGTGTTCAACCGTTTGGTTGATCGCGTGCGTGGACTAGCGACAACATCGCGACACTGTTTCAATTCGACACGGATCGCATCCGACGCGCTCGCGCGCACCAGGGAGGGCCGGCGCCTCACAGCTCTATACATTATGCATGGATTCGTTCACGACTATGCACGCGCACCCTCGCATTCCGCGACGAATGCCGCGTCTCGCGGTGCGTTTCTATACATTATGCACTCGTGACTGTATATGCATTATACAATCAACGTTGCATATTCGTTGGGGTTGCGGGACTTAGCGATTTGGTGCGCTGCCGTGGCACGGCCGATGCCTGAGCAAGGGGCAGCATTTCACCTCAACGGGAGCGGGAGCAATCGTGACCATACTACTGGCAGACATCGTGCTTTCGGTGGTGGTGTTGGTGGTGAGAGACCATCGGCGGGCGGCGCGGGCCAAATAGGTGGCGTGACACTGTCCGCAGTCTTGCGTTCGGGCGGGCGGGGCGGTAAGGTAGGTGCGGGTTGGCAGTCCCTTGTTTCTCTCTCAAGGAGTGACGCCATGCGGTACAGCAAGGAAGACATTCAGCGGGCGCGGGACACGTTGGCGTATCTCAAGCCCGGCGACACGATTTACACCATACTTCGCCACGTGAGCCGGAGCGGCATGTCGCGGAGTATCGGACTCGTGAGCTTCCGTGACAGGAAATTCCCCATGCACCCGAACTGGGCGGCGGCCTGCTTGCTGGGCTGGTCGGTGGATCGGAACGGACGCGACGGCGTACGGGTGGACGGCTGCGGCATGGACATGGGGTTTCACTTGGTATACGAGTTGTCGGGCGCGTTGTTCGGGGACGGCTACGCACTCAAGCAGGAGTGGCTCTAATGACCGAGGCAGCGCACAGCCAGTATCATTGCCAGGTGCGGGCGATCCAGCGGCGCATTCGGCGCGTGGCGCGGGGCGAGTCGGCCGAGCGCGTCATGCGGTTGAGTCCGGTGGAAGCGCTCAAGTGGGTGAGGTCGCACCCGGCGCTCTTTCTGCGGCTGGTGGAGCTGGAGCACGCGGAGGGCGGCAATGGCTAGGGCATGGGGATGGCCAAGCGCGACCACGTTGTTCGGCGACGTAAGAAGCATGGAGCCGCCGAACGTGCGGCCGGATTTGCGGCACATGGACACGCTAGCCGACGAGTTGGAGCGCGAGCGGCGGATCGTAGAAGCGATCCAGGCGGACCCATGGAAGCACTTGCGGGCAGGCTACACGATTCCGACGCTGGCGGGCATCGTGGGCAAGCAGAACCGGACGGGCGTGTTCGCGCGGCATTGGGTGAACGCGCCCGAGCGCAGCGGCGCGTCCGTGTCAGAACGACGCGCCCGGCGGCTGGCAAACGCAAGGCGCATCTTGGGGGAAGCGTGAAGCCCTGGGCGTGGTACCTGCTGGGCCTTCTCACGCCCTGCGTGGTGGATGCGCTGGTGCTCGCTTGTATGTGGCTGGTGGGCTGGCACCGGAAGCGCCAGCGGCCGGAGGCGCCCTCGTTGTGCGAAGACCCGTACGCCTGCGAGCGTAGCGACCGGGAAGCCATCGAGCACTTGCTGCGCACGCTATGACCAGGGTGGCGTTGCCTCTCGTGGCGCTGGCCGTCGGGTTCTTGGCGGGCGTGGCCGTGTGCGTGCATCGCGAGCCCCGCTGCCAGCCGCATGGCGTGCCGGCGCACTCGTTCACCGAGTATCGGCGGCGGGTGTATCGGGACTCGTTTGATACGGTGGGGCGGGTGCGGGTCGAGCGGTTCAGAGACAGCGTAGCGACACCACAATGACACCGAGCGTGGACTTGCGCGAAATCGGGCGATGCCTATATTGGCGGGCGCGATGAGCAAGCAAATGGCAGTCATTCGAGACGTGCAGTTCGGCGTCGGGGACTACGGCGAAGTCGCGCTATGGTTCAGCGCGTACACCGAGCCGTCCCTTGCCAGCTTGCAAGTGCTTACGGTGGATCAAGGCGTGCATCTCATCAAGACGATGGGCGTGCGCGACGTTCACGACCTTGACGGCAAAACGGTATGGGTCGAGGCCGATGCGAACACGATGCGTTACTTGGAGCCGTGCAAGATATGACCGTCCGTGACGCCACCGCCCTAACCGCCTTCTCGCGATGCGAGCAGGAGGGCGATTATCGGTACAATAGGCACTTCGCCAGTGCGCGGGACGAGGACGCGCCGCACTTCGGGGCCATCCTGCACACGTTCAGGAACGAATACTTTCTGCGCGAGGACGCGGACGCGGCCGTGAGCGCGGCGAAGGACGCGTGGGGCGCTTACACGCCAGCGGACGGCGAGAAGCGCACCTGGCCCTTGGCGGAAACGATGATGCGCGCGTATGCGGAGCACGTGGGCCCGCCGAGCGCGCGCGGCTTCAAAGTCTTGGCGGGCGAGCAACCCATTTCGGACGCGGCCAGCGGCTACGGCGGCATCCTGGACGCGCTCATTGAAGTAAATGGCGAGCTGGCCGTGGATGACCTCAAGAGTACGGGTCTGTTCCCGAGCGAAGCGTTCAGCCGGCAGTATGAAATGTCGAACCAGATCAGTGGGTACCTAGACCTGGCGGAAGTGGCGACGGGCAAGCCGGTGAACCAGGCGTGGATCGAGGTGTGGAGCATCCCGCGTGCGGCGAAACCCGACTGGCCGAACTGCTTCAAGCGCTTCGGGCCGATCTACTACTCGGCCAGCCTGCGCGCGGAGCTGCGTACGCTGCGGAGCAACGCCCTGGCGCTCGCGGACCAGATCCAGCGAGGCTTGCACGCGCCGAAGATGAACCCGAACGCCTGCTTCCGCTACAATCGCCTGTGCCCGTTCTTCAATGCGTGCAAGAGCGATCCCGACATTCGGGAAGCCGTGATTCAGTCGAGGCTGGCGGCGGGCGAGTGGGTCGAGAAGGAATGGGACTTCACCAAGCGAGGGACCGAGTGAAAGCACTGGAATTTCAGGGCCAGCGGTACATCAGTGACTTCGATGGCGTGGGCGGCTTCATTGCCACGCCCGAAGCATACGCAGCCGGGCACGCGTCCTTTGCCCACATTGGCGAAGGCAAGGTATGGCGGTTCCGTCATGTCATTGGCACGGTGGAGGACATCAAGTGGCTTGGCGACGTGCCCGCGCCCAAACACACAAACGACGCCCTCATCAATATGCTGTTCGGCGATGACTGGTGGGGAGAATTCAACGCGTGAACACCAAAGACTACTCCCCCGTGCGGGACGGCTTCACGGTGAGCGTGCTGGGCGTGGGCGGCTCGGGCAAGTCCACGTTCGCCAAGAGCGCCATCGCGTCGTTGCCAGCGGGCAAGAAGGCGTTCGGCTTCCTCGCGCCCGCCGAGGCCGCCACCTACGCGGGCGTGGATCTCGAATACGTCACGTTGGACGATCCCGAGTGGCACCCGTCGCTGGAGACGTTCAAGGCCAGCGGGTACCGGAACGCGATCAAGGCGCTCATGCCGCTGTTCAAGCGGGACGACTTGGGGCTGATCGTGGTGGACACCGCGAGCGCGCTCTCCACGTGCGTGTTCCGGGACGCGATGGCCGCCTACAACACCGACGACCCCACGAGCCTCGGCGGCAACGCGCGCACGCCCTACCAAGTGCATAACATGCGCTTCACCGAGTTCGTGCAGACGCTGGACGCGCTGCGCTGGGCCCGCAAGTGTCACGTGATCGTCACGTGGTGGAGCGAAGTCCGGGAAGTCGAGGGCCTGGGCACGCCGCGCAAGGAAAGCGAGAAGACGGCCGGCGGGATGAAGACGGTGGTGAAGTGGGACGAGGCCCAGCTCCCGGCCATGCTCGGCTCGCTCCGGCAGACGATCTCCACGGCCTTCGACGTGCATTTCTACGCGGAGCCCGTCTTGGGCAGCAAGCCGTTCCGGTGTCGGCTGATTGCGAGCCCGGATGCCACGCGGCTGGCGAAGACGCGGCTGCCCATCATGCCGGCGATCCAGGCGAAGGGGGAGCTGCCTAACGACTGGCCCACGCTCTTGAAGCTGGTGGAGGGGGCAGGCAAGTGAGCAAGTGGCAGGCGCTGCGCTGCCTCTGCGGGCTCCACGACTGGTCCCGCTGGCGCAAGGTATTTCAACCGCTGTGGCCCGTGGGCAACGGCACGGCTCGCTGGGACACGGAAACCCAGCGCCGCTTCTGCCGCGCGTGCGGCGAGGCCCAAACCCGGCCGTGGCGGGGACGGAAGCGCCGGTCGGGGCTTGATGCGGCGGCGCCATCGTACCGGGATACCCAGGAGCCGCAGGCTCCCCGCGAGGGCCGATAGGCCCGAGCGAAGACGTCTTGTTTTTTCACGCAGCACGCAGGCAACCTACAAGGAGGATGCAGGCGATGAGCTTCAAAGTCGCAGGGTCGGACCTCGCAGGCGGCGGGCGCGGCGCCCCGCTCCCCAACGGCATCTATCAGGTGCTGGTCGAGGAGGCGAACGTCGAGCAGAGGGAGAACGGCACGCAAGTCACGCGCCGCTACGGCAACATCCGCTGCCGGGACGGCACGACGCAAGTGGAAATGCCTGATGGCTCCATGTACCACATCGGCAACCGCAAGCTCTTCGCGCGCTCCTGGTGGGAGCACACGAACGCGCAGGCGGCGCAGATCGGCCAGCGGGAACTGGCGCGCGAGGCCATCGCGCTGGGTCTGATGCAGGCGCCGGCCAAGGGCGCGGAGGCGGAGTTTCCGTTCGAGGCGCCGGAAGCCTACGCGACGGAGATCACGGGCAAGGAACTGCTGGTCAAGACGCGCCTGCGGGCGAAGATGGGCAAGGACAAGAAGCCCGTGAAGGACGAGGAGGGGAACGTGCAGATGGAGCCCGAGGTGATCGAGTGGCTGGCGCTGTAGGGCGGCCGGGCGGCGGGTGGCTGGCGATGGGGCCAGTCACCCGGCCCACCACGGGAGAGGCCCGATGAACCCCAAGCTGTACAAGGTACTTGCCCCCTGCCGGCGCTCGTGCCACGGCGGCTCGCATACCTGGGAGCCCGGCGTCTGGTACACGGTCGAGGGCGAACTCGTCGCGTGCAAGCGCGGCTTCCACCTCTGCCGCGCCAACGACTTGCTCGAATGGCTGCACGCCGAAATCTGGCACGCGGAAGCGCGAGGCCAGATCGTGGACGGCGGCAACAAGCTCGTTGTGCGCTCGGCCCGCATCACCACGCCGACCGCGTGGGGCGACACGACGGCGCGGCTCTTTGCGGCCGACTGCGCGGAACGGGCGCTCGCCGTGGCGAAGGTGACCGACGCCCGGAGCCACGCAGCCGTCAAGGCCGCACGGGAGTTTGCGGGCGGCCTGATAGACGCCGCTGCCGGGGCCGCTGCCTGGGCCGCCGCCAGGGACGCTGCCAGGGACGCCGCCGGGGACGCTGCCAGGGACGCTGCCAAGGCCGCTGCCTGGGCCGCTGCCAGGGACGCTGCCTGGGACGCTGCCGGGGACGCTGCCAGGGCCGCTGCCAGGGCCGCTGCCGGGGCCGCTGCCGGGGACGTTGCCGGGGACGCTGCCAGGGCCGCTGCCAGGGCCGCTGCCTGGGTCGCTGAAAGGGCGTGGCAGACCAAGCGGCTCGTCGCGTACATCGAGGGCCGGGTGGACATCGAGCGCGTGATTGCGGAGGCGTACGCTGGCGGGTCGGCGGCCCGGCCCCGGCCATGAGCGAGCGCACGGGGATCGAGTGGACGGATCGCACCTGGAATCCGTGGCACGGCTGCACGAAGGTCTCGCCGGGCTGCGCGCACTGCTACATGTATCGGGAGAAGGCGCGCTACGGCCAAGACCCGGACGTGGTGATGCGCAGCAAGACGACGTTCACCGCCCCGCTGCGCTGGCGGGAACCGGCGCGCGTCTTCACCTGTTCGTGGTCCGATTTCTTCCATACCGCCGCCGACCCGTGGCGCGACGAGGCGTGGGCGATCATCCGCGCCACACCGCACCTGACCTACCAAATCCTGACCAAGCGGATCGGCCGGGTGGTGGACCATCTGCCGCCGGACTGGGGCGACGGCTACCGGAACGTCTGGCTCGGCGTCAGTGTCGAGAATCACCGGCACATCTTCCGCGCGTCGGCGCTGGCCTGTGTCCCCGCGCGCGTGCGGTTCGTCAGCGTCGAGCCGCTGCTTGGCCCGGTGGTCTTCGGGACGCTGCGTGACCTGCACTGGGTGATCTGCGGCGGCGAGAGCGGCCCGCAGGCGCGGCCGATGGCGTTGGAGTGGGCGCGGGCGCTGCGCGACGAATGCGCGGCGGCGGGCGTGCCGTTCTTCCTCAAGCAGCTCGGCGGGCACCCGAACGCGCGAGCGCACGGGCAAGCGATCCTCGACGGCGTGCGGCATACCGCGACTCCATTGGCTGAGCCGGGCGGGCGCCCCCGATGAGCGGCCAAGTTGAGCGCGTGCCGGGGCGGGCGCGCACGCCGTGAATACACACTTGGGGGCGGTGAGCGCCCACCGGGGGAACGCATGAGCGCATCAGGTTGGGAGTGTCCGAAGTGTGGGCGCGTCTACGGGCCGTTTGTGATGGAATGTCTCAACTGTCGCGGATACGACGTGGTGCGTGGCGGGACGGGCTTCGTGCCTCAGCAACAGCAGCGGTGCCCCGGTTGCGGGAAGTGGCCGTGCGATGGGTCAACAACGGGTTGCCCGCTGCCGTCGCAACCGAGGATCACGGTGTGAGCGCCCGCGCGTACACGGCCGAGGCCGAGGCGCTGCTGCTGGCGCTGGCCGCTTTGGACTCTGCGCGCATCGCGTTTGACACGGAGCGTCGCAATGACCGTGTCGCCTTCAACGAACTGGCCGAGCGCAGCGAAGCCGAGCGCGTGTTCCTCCGTGCCTACAAGGCGGCGTTGGAGCGGGCCTCCGCGGCCCGCGAGCCGGAAGTCCTGGATGGCTGGGACTTCGCGCAGAAGATGGAGGACGAACGCGATGTAGCATTGGCCGTGATCCGCTCGCTCCACAATCCTGTCCTGCTGGCACGCGCGTGGTTCGAGGAAGCGGAGAGCAGCGCGCCACATCCTGCGAAGTGGACCGACAGCGGCATAGACCAGCAAACTCGTATCGCGTTCGCAGCGCGCGTACTGGATCGCTTGGCGGCCGTGGCGCCGGAGGCGTGATGGCACCATACAACTGGCGGCGCTACTGGGTTGATGCGGTGTATGCGGTTCCACACGACCCGGCCTGTCCTGCTCGCGCGGGGCGCTGCGACTGCCGGACACGGGACGGGCGCATCGCGGCAGGCATCATCGTCGCGTTGGCGGCATACCGCGACGAGTGGGCGAGACGCGGAACCGAGAACGAATGCCAACAGGCGGCGCGCCTCGCCTTCCAGACAAAGTGTGGGGTGGGCGCGAGCCCGCCGGGGAGGGACGGATGAGCAAGTTTCGCTGGTGGCTGTCGTTCGTCGGGCAGGTTATCGCAATAGGCGCGGCCATCCTCAACTTCCACGATAACGCGGCTTTCTGGGCGTGCTTGGCGTGCTCGTTCGCCATCGGCGCGGAACGCGAAGCGCGGGAGCGTGCTCGGTGAGCGGCGCGCCGGGCGCGGGCGACCGCGAGCGAGCGCGGGAACTGGCGCCGACGCTTGTGATGCTCGCTGAATACAACCCGAGCGAGGCCAAGCAACTCCTTGAGGCGGCCTCCCTGCTGCGGCGGCTGGCGGCGGCCCCCGCGCCCGACCGCGAGATTGGTCCCCGTGTTCGTGCGGCCTTCGACGCTCTTGACGCCGCGAGGGTCGAACCCGGAAAGGCGGTGGGCGCGACCATCAGCAGACTCGGCGGCCCGATGGACCGCGAGCGTTTGGGCACGTTGGGGCAACTGATGGCACAAGCCGCGAAGGAGCATCCGACGAAGCACTATCCGGGGCGCGCTGGTGAGGTTGAGCCGGTGACGGTGTGCGCGACGTGCGGCTACGAACTTGGCAGCGACCTCGAATACTACGACCACCTTGCAGACGCCGTGCTGGCGTCGGGGCGCGCCGGGGAGGACGGACGATGAACACGCGGGCGAAGGTGCATGGGTACGTCGTGATCTGCGACCGCTTCGGCATCCTACAGCCGACGACGCACTGCAACGCGCGCGAGCGCGGCGTGCTGTTCTCGACGGGGCCTCGCGTCCATCCGTTCCGCACCCGCCAGCAGGCGCGGCGCGCCATCGCCAAGACTCAGCGGTTCGCCACCCGTGCAGGCTACACGGAATGGCTGAATTACCGCTACCGTATCATCTGCATCACGCAGGACTACCAGCCGGAACGCAAGGTGGCGCGGTGAGCGGCCCGGCGGCCCCGGGGCCGAGACTGCTCCCCTGCCCCTTCTGTGGGGGCAAGGCATCGCTGATGCGACGCGACGACGTGGACTGGGAAGCCTGGTGCCGACGGTGCTACGCGAACGTCACCGGCAACGATGAGGCACAAACGTGCGCGGCGTGGAATCGGCGGGCGGCGCCCCCGCGCGAACAACTCGCCAAGGCGCTGGAGCGGCTGGTGCTCTCGCTCGACGGCCTACTCAACGATGCCGAGGGCTACGACAAGTCCTGCGTGCGCGCCGCGTTCCTCGGGACGAAGGGCGAGCCGCCGTTCGACGGGCTACCTGCGTGGAAGCGCGAAGACTTGCTCGCAACCGAACTCGGCGCGCGGGCGGCTTACTACGACGCCAAGGCAGCGTTGGCGGATGAGCGGGCCGCGCTCGGGACCGACCCCCGGTGAACGTCTGCGTGCACGACTGGGAGTTCCTGTCCAGCGGGGCCTGGCACGACTTCCTCTACTTCTTCTGGCGCTGCACCCGCTGCAACGCCCTTGACACGGTGACGGCATGGCGAAAGTAAGGGCGAAGAAGAAGCTGCCCGCTTCGGCGGAAGCTATCAAGGAGGCGCGGCTCCTGCGAGCCCTGCTGCGTGATCAAGCGTTTCTGGGGCTCGTGCGTGTGAGCGGCTTGCCCGATCCCGTGATGGAGCACGCGTTCGCAGCGCCCGAACGGAAATTCCGCTTCGACTATGCTTGGAAAGAACAGATGGTCGCGTTGGAAGTAGAAGGTGGCGCATACACGGGCGGACGCCACACGCGCGGGCCGGGCTTCGTGAAAGACCTCGGCAAGTACTCACTGGCAGCCGCGATGGGTTGGCGCGTCATTCGCGTGACACCAATGCAGCTTGCGACGGACTACACGATTAACTTGCTCAAGCAGGCGTTCCGCTACCGCACGGTGAGCGTATGAGCGCGCCCCGCTATCGCAGCGCGTGGGACGACGAGCCCGTGCCCGATGTGGAAAGAGTTTCGGAAAATGTAGCGCGCGGCGCGGAGCCGATTCGCGATGTGCCTGTCGTACAGTCGGTGGCAAGCCCGAACATGGCGACGGCCCCACAGATAGCGACCTGGGCGGCAGGCACATCCTTCTCCGCCGCGCTCGCGCAGGCCCTTGCCGCCGCCGGCCCCCCGCGTACCAAGTGGGGCACGCTGGCCCAGCGCGTGGGTGTGCCACCGAGCCTCTTGCGCCGGATGCGGCTGGGGCTCGGCGTGAGCAGCCAGTCAATGGACAAGGTGGCCAAGGCGTTGCACTTGCAGATCACCATCACGCAGGGGGACTAAATGCAAAGTGTGACCACGCTCATCTCCGTCGAGGAAGCCTTGCGCCGCAGCTACGAGGCGGTGAAGGCCGCCGCCGCCGAGGACTACGGCCACGATGGCAAGGTCTACGTCACCTACCTGGAGCAGCATCTCCAGCGTGCGTTCGCGGAGCCGCCGCACTATGTGCCTGAGCCGCCGCAGCCCTGGACGATCCCGCTCCAGCAACCGGAGATCGACATCTGCCCAAGGTGCGGGGAGCACGCGGAGTTCGTGCTGGACGACGACAAGTTGTTCGAGAGCGTGTGCTGCGGCGCGCGGCCCATTAACGTGGACCCGTCCTAATGCAGCCCCGCAACCGCCTCGTCTATTGCCGCTACCTGGACCCCGTGGATACGCTGCCGGGCTCCCGCATCGCGCTCCTCGACGGCAGCCTCCGCGCCATCACGGCCCAGCAGGGCATCATCGAGGCCGTGGCCAGCGGGGGCTACGACGACGAGGGCGACTGGGTGCCCACCGATCCCATCTTGATGCCTGGTCGCCTGCTCGTCCACGCGCCGTTCAAGCGCATCCCGACTCGGGACGAGCAGCATTTCTTCGTGCACGAGGATGACGTGGTCGCGGTGCTGGCGTGAAGTGGTGGGCCGTATTAATCCTGTGGGCGCCGATCTATCTCTGCGTGGGCCTCGGCACGTGGGAAGTGCTCAGGGGGCGGCGCGAGCCGCCCGCCGACTCGCCGCCTTCGGCCGACTCGCCAACTGACGGCGCAACTCCGACAACGCCTGCCCCTTGACGGCATCGGGCAGGCTGGAGTTCTCGATGCTATTGGTCACGTCATCCAGCATGGCGTCGTGCGCCGAGTCGGACGGCGCCTTCAGGATGTCCGTGGCGCGCTGCGTCACGTAAGCCTGGACGCGGCGTTCAAGCTGGCCCTCTTTCATGCCAGCTACTTGCGAGGCGGGCGGGCCAATCGAGATGCCGGGCGTCGAGATGTTGGCGAGGAAGGCGCCCGTGCGCGCGAGCGGGTTCTGGATCGCGCGGATAGGCGAGCCTGGTTGCTCGGCTTGCCCCACGATGGGGTTCGCCTGCGTGAGCGCCGTGGAAATCTGGTTCTTCCACTGCTCGGCCGCCGTGAGACCCAGCGGCGCCGGGTGCAGGAACTCGCCGGGCTGCGTCATGTAGGGCTGCGTATTCAAGAGCGCCGTCCCGGCGAATCGTATCCACGGGCTGGCAATCCCCAGGATGACGTTCCCGAAATCCGTGGTCGCCTGCTGGAGTCCCTGCGCCACGCGCTGCGCCAGTGGTCCCACGCCCGCCATCGTCTCAGTGGCCAAAGCGCGGAGTCCTGTGGTGCGCCAGGCCCGCGTGATGCCAGGGTCCAGCATATTCCCGCGCGCATAGACGAACTTCTGGTCATCGCCTGTCCCGGTGGCGCCGATGCCGATCTTCGTGGGATCGCCCCAGTTCAAGTGCTGCGGGTCCCACGGCCAGTAGCCCGTCGAAGCTTTCGTGATGGCCGATCTTACCACGGCATCTCCCACCACGCCCCGCCACGCGGTCTCCGCTCGCAAGAGAAGCTGGCGGCTCTTGGGCAGGTTGCCCCAGATGCTCATCGGGAGCCCTGTGCCCCCGCTCACGCCCGGCAGGAACGGGCCCGCCATCCGCTCGGCCTCGCGGGGAATGGCGCTGGACTGGTAGGAACCGAACGCCCAGAGGCGGCTCTTACGCAGCAAGGCCAGCGTGTTGGTCTGCATCTGGGTGCCGTAGGTACCGGCCATTCCGTTCACGAATTGTCTCACTTCCGCATCCGTGGCGTCGTGGCCCGCGTCCTTGGCGAACTGCCGCACTGCCTGCAACGCCATGAGCCGCACGCGCGTGTCCCAGCCCGCGAGCCCCGGCCCGAACTGCGGCATGCCGAACAAGAACTTGGGCATGGCATCCAGCAGTGGCACGCCGCGCCGCAAGGCAGCCACCATGCCCTGCCCGGCCTCCTCGGCCAGCGGGCGGCCCGACAAGGCACCAATGCGGGCCAAGTAGGAGATGCCTTCCGCCATCGCGGCCGGGTCGCTGCCCACGTGCACCATCGAGGCAATGGCCGTGCCCTTGGGCCCCAGCGAGGGGAACAGATTGATGGCGCGCCCCCAACCCTTGGCGATCTCGTTCCCCACGCCCGGCACACCCGCGAGCCCGCTGACCATGCGCCACGCGTGCGAGCTTGCCTCCACGGGCGCCGCCAGTTGGAGCTGGGTGGCCAAGTCCAAGAGCCCCACGGCCCGGTTGCCTGTTGCGCTGCGGAAGAACACGTCCCGCGTGGCCAGCTTGTCGTAGGCGTTTTTCAAGACGGGCGGCACTTGCCAGCGCCCGTTCACGTCCGCGCCCAGCGACTTCAAGTCGGCGGCCTGGAAGGGCAACGTCACCATGCCGGGATCGGGTCGCTCGCGCTCGCCCAGTTGCCGGACGCCGGGCGACTTGGTGATTTCCTCCATCATGGCCCGGCGCGTGGTCTTGGGCATCACGTCGTGCAGCCAGCTATCCACCATCGTGGAGATGTCGTTCTCGTACGTGCCGGTGCCCGTGCGGCCCAGCGCGGCCGAAGTCTTGAGCGCGCGATAACGAGACGGGATGGAGCCTGCGCCCGCTGGCACGGCGGGCACGCCCGTGACGGTCGCAGCCTCGGTGGCCTCGGCCGTCTCAAACTTCGGCACCAGCGAGAGCACGGGTGCTTCCAGATCGGCCGCGTGGAACTGGCCGAGCGAGAGACCCGTCTGGAGCTTGTGCGCTTCGAGCATCGGCTGAAGCCGTTCGTCTAGCCACTTGACGATGGGCTGGAGCGCGGCGCTGCGGGCCGCGAATTGCTGTTGCTGGGCCTGCGTCAATTCGGGAATGCGCACGGCCTCGCGGGCGGATTGAAGTCGTGTCAGTTCGTTCGGGTCCGTGGTGCTGGCAATCTGGGCGTCGAGCCTGCCGCGCAGCCGCGCGCCCTCGCGGGCGTTGAACCAGTCCCCGAGCAATGTGCGGTCATCGATACTCAGCCGCGCGATGCCGGAGAAGTCCTTGACCATCAGGCCCGTGTAGCCCGTGGCCATCTGGCTCGCGGCGGCCTGACTGAGCGCGGCATGGGCGCGGTCGAAGCCTGCCTTCCGCACGTCCGCAAACAGATCGCCGAACGCCACCTGCGAGAAGTAGCGCATGCGGCCGAAGAGCCCCGTGAACTCGGGATTGGGCGGGGAATTCAAGGGTGTAAGCGAGACGCCCGCGCCCGTCTCTGACACGGTGCCCGTCGGGATCTCGTGCGGCGTCTCAGGCAAACCCTTCACGTTGGCAATGGCCTCGGCGGGCGTGGTCCCTATCCCGAACCCACGCGGCGTATTGATGCGCGTCCCGCCCACGGCCCGGAACCGCCCATCCGGCATCTGGCCCACCACATACATCCCGTCGTTATCCCACATCGGGACTTGGCGTTCCGTGACACGCGGGAACACGGCATCCGAGGCGCGTGCAAGATTCTGCGCGGTGGGCGAAGGGAAGCGCCGCTGGGCCAGCGTGGTCGCGGCGCCAATGAGTCCCACGGCCGCCGCCTCAAAGCCGCCAAACCCCAGCGCGTCCTTCGTCACGGCATCCAGCCGGGTCTCATCCGGCCGGGTGGGGCGCAGGGCCCCGTACACGGTCCCGATGGTGGCCCCGTGGGCAAACCCCTTGACCACGTTCCCCAATCCCCGTAGGAGCGTCTGGACGCCTCCAGAACCTGCGAGCGCGGCCTCGGGCAGTACGGACTCGGCCAAGCGCCCGAGCGGGCCTCCTACGGCCACGGAGGCGGCTAGGGCGGTCGCCGTCTGGGCATGGGCCTCGTCCTGGAGTTCCTCGGGCGTGGAGGGCACGTAACCGAGGTTATTGGCGCCGGGGAGCCCGCTGGAGCCGGCGAGGCGGGCGAAGTGCCGGGTGGCGCCTTCGGCCATTGCGGGCAAGTCCATCACGGTTTGGGCCACGCCTTCAAAGGAACCAAAGAGTTGATGCTCCAGGCTGGTTCCTGCGGTGCCGGAGAGTCGGATAGGCTGGTCAGTAGTGGCAGCGCCTTCAATTGCCCGATGGGCCGTAGGTGGTGTGGGGTGGAGTTGGGCGGCCAACGGGCTTTCGCCAATCGCCCATCCTGGCGGCAATGGCGTAGAGGGTGAATGGAGAGACGCAAACGGGTCTGGGCTTCCATACACTTGGTCTAGGGCAGAGCGCGCAGGCGTTCCGTAGACCTGATCGAGAACGCTGCCGCCTGTCACGGCACTGGACACTGGCATCGGTTACTTCAGACCAGCCCGTTGCAGGGCTTCCCGAGAATAGCCGTTATCTTTGAGAAGGCTAGCAATTCCCACATCATCAAAACCAGCCCGACGCAGCGCAGGCAAGATGCGGCGGACGCTCACGGCGTCGTCGGGAATTTTGCCAGTGGGAGAAGCAATTTTGGGAATGCCACGTATCAAAACCCCGGCCTGCGCGGCCAATTCTGCCCCGGTCATGTTTTTGTGGGTGATCGGATCGGTAAACGTTTGGGCCTGCTCATCCAAATAAGCCGACAACGGACGCCGGTTGTTGACAAAGTGTCTGGCGTCGTCGGCCGCCTTGGCCCGCCGGGCAGCATCAAAGGCCCCAATAATCATCTGGCGCTGGGCCATGTCGGCTTGGGCATCTCCAGCGGTTTGTGCCGAACGCCGCTCCAGCGAGGCGCGCAAGTGTGTCAGATATACTTCTAGCGGTCCCGAATTGGGATGTTGCTGGTACCATTGGTCTAAGGCGCGCGATGCAGCGGTTTGCGCCCCCGCTGCGGCAATGCGTGCAGGCGCCTCTGCTCCGCCTACAGCGGCTTCGGTGCGAGCGGTTTGTGCCTGTGCCCCGCTCGCAAACATCTTGTTCGTGTTCTCGACGGCCGTCCGAAACGCCGCCGTGATGTCGGGATCGTCGTTGTGCGTGAACGCCTGATTGATGGCGTCATCGTACGCCTTGTCGCCGGGCCGTGCGCCCTTCGCCACGGCAATCATCAGCGGGCCCATGTATCGCTGCACGCCCGTGCGAATCTCGTCCTCGCGCTGCTGCTGCTTGTCAGCGAGTTGCTGGCGCTTGCGGTCGTCGGCCGTCTGCTGGCCGCGCTGGGTGGTCTCGCTCTCGATGTTGCGCAACTGGGCCGCTTGGAGCAAGGCGCGCATGGCCGCCTCTTGCTGCGCCTGCTGGTTCTCGCGGTGCCGCTGGATCGCATCGGCAATGCTGGAGAGCGCGTTGCCGATGGCCTCGCCCGCACCCTCGACCGGAATGACTTCGGGGCCGGGCATATTACGCTCCCGCTGCGCCAGCGATCTTGGCGCCGCCCGCGAGAATCTGCATCAACTGGACGAGCCCGCTGGGCTGCGTCTGGTACGCGCCGCCGAACGTGTTGCCTAGCGCGCCGCCGAACAAGGCTTGGAGCGCTTGCATCTGCGCGTTGCCCGCCTGCCCGGCGAGGCCGCCCAGCGTGGAGGCGGCCTGCAACTGGCGATTGAGCCCCTGCTGGATCATCTGGCTCGCCAGCATGTTGAAGTCGTTCACGCTCTGCGAGCCCAGTTGCCCCTGCGCCTGCAACATGCCGGAACTGAAGCGCCCGCCGGGGGCGTTCGCCGTGAGTTTGTTGCTGGCCGTGTTGAGATTCTGCTGGAACACGGGCTGCAAGGCATCCAGGCCACTCGGCACCTGCCCCGTCAGCATCTTCTGGATCTGCGGGAACGCCACGTTCAGCGCCTGCATCTCGGGCGACTGCATGGCCGAGTACTGCCCGATGCCCGTGCCGCCCATCTGCAAAGCGCCGGCACCGGGACCGCCAAGACCCGCCAAGCCTCCGAGCACACCGAGGCCCCCGCCGGGCTGCGCCCCCGTGCCCATCAGCATGTTCAGAATGGATTGCTGGGTGCCCTGCGCACCCGGATAGTTCGGCAGATACGTGTTGGAAGGCTTAGTGCTGAGCAGGCTCCCCAAGCCCAGGCTCGACCCTATCTGTGCCAGACCCATCGGTCGTCTCCGGTCGCTTGAGCGCGAGGAACTCGTCCTCGGTCAAGCTGAGCAAGATCAGATCGTGCCACTTGCCATGCGACCGGACTACCTGATAGCGCCGCGATCCCCACATGGCCTGCTCTTCCGTCAGGGTGCGTTCCCTCACGGGGTAGCGGCCCTGCACGTGGGTGCGCTTGTCCTGCACCTTCAATTTACGGCCTTCGGCTTCGTAACGGAAGCCCAGCACGTTGTGGGCAAAGTAGATGAGATTGATGGCAAAGGCCGGGATTTCCGCGCTCAGTCGGTGGATGCGCAGGTTCGCGAACGCCCACTCCATCATGTTGAAGAGGAGCGGCACCTTGTTGTCCAGCTTGCCGTCGAAGAACAGGAAATGACAGTGCGCATCTACGTTGGGCACCAAGTCGGTGAGCATGATGATGCCCGCCGGCTGGGCCCCGCTGGCCCAGTCCTTCCCCAGTTCCCACACCTCGAAGATGAGGTTCGAGGGGTTGCCGAGCATGGCGCCCGCGAGGTCGCGGCGGCCCTTCTGGTAGTCGGACCAGATGGTGTCGTGTTCCACGAGGCGGTCGAGGATGTAACTGAGCTTTGCGCCGGGTTCGGGCGTGAAGGGCACGGCGAGGAAGCGGCTCACTTAGTCAGTAGCCCCAGTCCGCCCGCCGCGTGCAGGCGCTCGAACTCCAGCACCACGCCCCCGCGCTTCTTGAACTCAATGTCGAGTCCGAATGGCCCCACCACGTCGTGCCCGCAGATGAGCCCGCCGGGCCGGACGATGCGCAGGCACTCGTCCAGTTCCAGCCCTACGTGAGCTGCCGTGTGGTCGTCATCCAGAAACACGAAGTCGCAGAAATTGTCCGGGCGACCGCGCAGCCATTCCAATGCATCGCACTCGATCAGATTCACGCCGCTATAGGTGTCGGTCGTGATGGGCTTGATGCGCTCAAAGGCCCGCAGGATGCGCTCGCGGTCGTTCTCCAGCGTCCAGAGCAGCGCTCCGTGCTGGCTCGCGTAGGCTTCCATGGCGTGGAACATGGCGATGGAGGTACGGCCCTCGAACGTGCCGGTCTCGATCAGTACGTGGGGTTTCTTCGCCCGAATCAGCGCACACAGTACGTCCACGGTCCACGGCTCCGCGCTGCCGCTGCGGTAGGCATCCAAGTCGGTCACGGATTCCCCCGGAGCGCCTGCTCCAATCGCTCGAACCGGATGAGTACCAGTGCCCAGTGCCCGGCCACGCTCTTGAGGGGCGAGCGCAGCAGGGCTTCGTCCAAGTCGGCTAATGCCTTGCGCGCGGCGACCGTCACGCGATCAACCAACGGTCGAAGGATAGCAACCAGCTGGCGTAAGCCTCAATGCCCGTGCGGAACATCCAGCGCGAGCGCCAGCCCGTCCGCTTGGCAAAGAGATCGGGCGAGCCCGTGCAGTCACGGATGTCGCCTTCGCGCTGCGTGTTGGTGATGCGAGGCTCGATGTCGGGGCGACCGAGTGCGAGACCCAGCGTGCGGGCGGCGGTCAGGATGCTGGTTGGCCAACCCGTGCACACGTTGTACGCCCCGAAGATGGGGCCCGCCATCGTGGCCGTGCGCACGACGGCATCCGCCACGTCCGCCACGTACACGAAGTCCCGCGTCTGCCCGCCGTCCTCGTAGACGATGGGCGGCTGCCCCGCCAAGAGCGCCTGTGCGAAGTTGGCCAGCACGCCCGTGTAGGGATTCGTGAGCGCTTGCCGGGGCCCGTACACGTTGAAGAACCGCAGGGCCACGGTCTCCACGCGGTGCTGCGCGCCCCACATCAGGCAGAGGCGCTCTTGGTCGTACTTGGTGAGGCCATAGACGGACGCAGGCACGCAGGGCGCGGACTCGGGCACGAGGTGGCCGCCTGCCCCGTACACGCTCATGCTGCTGGCCACGACGAGCCGCTTCAAGTTCCCGCGCGCCATCGCCTGCTCCAAGTTGCGCAGGAGCTGCGTGGTCTCGACGGTGTTGCCTCGGATGTAGCGGTCGGGGTCGGCCATCGAGTCGGCCACGCCTACCTGCGCGGCCAAGTGAATCAAGCACTCGGTCTCGGCCAAGTCCGTGTAGGTGATGGCGTCGGCATGGCAGACTCGCAGTTCGACGGAGTCGGGCCACCACGCGGGCTTCATCTGCTCCGGGTGCACGCGCGGCTCCAGACAGTCCACGCCCAGCACTTCGTGATGCGCAGCGAGCAGGCGGTCTACAACGTGGCTCCCAATGAACCCGCACGACCCGCTAACGAGGATTCTCATTGTCTCACTTCCAAGGTTCGGCGCCTAAGGCAACTTCAGCGTCGTAGACTGCGAGATCGCGCACCCACCGAATGGCCGCCATCTTGTGCTTCAGCAAGATCGTGTGCCCCTGGTCCCACGTAAAGACTTGCGGCACGTCCGTCCACGGGCAGTCCTTCCACATCTCGCGCCGCATCACGCAGGCGTGGCCCATCACGTAACCGTCCTCCTTGCCATTGTTCAGCAGGATATCAAGCTCGTCCCGGAACGTGTGGCGTTCGGGCACCAGTACGTCCCAGTGCCCGTCGGTGCCGTAATGCGAGACGAGGTTCACGAAGAAGTCCTCGGCGGGCACGTGGTCGTCGTGCAGAAAGACAAGCAACGTGGAGGACGTAGCCTCGGCCCCGGCCTGCCGCGCGGCCAGCGCATCCGTGCAGTCGAAGTTCTGGCTCGCCACGGGCACGTAGCGCCAGCGATCCCCGAGTCCCGGCTCGTGCCACTCGCCTGCGACGATCACCTCATCCACGAGCGGGTTCTCGCACACGCGGGGCAGCAACACGCGCTGGAGAATCTTGGCCCGCGCCTTGTGCGGCACCTTCCCGCTGCTTAATACTTCACCCGACTTGGCGCCGAGTGCGGCGGTATTGATGATGACTGACACGCTCAATCGCAGGCCCTCCCCGATACACCTAGCCGCTTCGCCATCAGGCGAAAAACTGCATCATGGGCAACCTTGCGTCCAGTTGCCGCTTGCCAAACATGGATGACTTCGTGGAGCAAAGTCTCCCGTACATATGACCAGTGGTCCGTCAGGGCGTGGTGTTCCCAGAACTCGATGTAGCGCGGGGCGCCCGTATAGTCGTCCGTCCAGAGATGCGCGATCTCAGGCTCCTCGGAGTTCTGGCGTTTGCGCACGCCGGGATTGATAAAAATGGGCAGCATGGGCAGCAGCATACCGAACCGCGACTGATTGACTTCGTGGTACGCGGCATAGAGTTGGCCGAGGGTCTTGTATGCGCTGCGTTTCATGCAACCTGTCTCCTCCTACGCCTTGCCAGCCACACGATAAGCGTCGCCTGGTTCTTGGATGAATTACAGTTCTGGCACGCCGCTACAATGTTGCTGGCATCGTGCCAGCCACCTCGGGATAGCGGCTCAATGTGATCCATGGTCAGCTTCTTGGGTCGCCCACAATACGTACAGAACCCCAACGATGCAGCAAGAATGTCCTGCCAGTCTTGCCAAGTAAGTGTTCCTGGCGCAGACAACTTCAGGGCATTGCGCTTGGCTGCGGCAAAGCGCAGACGATCTCGATGCGCCTGAGCATAACGCCGAGACTCCTCGCGCTTCTTATCGGGGTGCGCAGCTCGCCAACGGCGAATTGCTTCGTTGCACCGCTCGCGGTTTTCACGCCGATACCTGGCCTCAGTAGCACGGCACTTCTCTGGATTCTCGGCCCGATAACGTTCCCACAATTCCCGATAGCGCTCGGGATGCGCCTTGCGCCACTTGGCACGAGCAATGCGTTTGCGCTCAACCAACGGGAGCTTATCGGCCATACACCTTGTCCCGCCACAGCAGTTGCCCGTTACGGATGAAGGGCATCTCCACGTCCATCAGATAGCGGTCGGCATTCCACGTAAGAATGGTTACAGCCTGCTGCCAGTCCGTGTGCGTGGCCCATGGAATATCGTAGCGACAGGTACACCCGTCCTCAATCCAGCGCGCCACGCCGTTGTCGTCCGTATGGGGCCACGGGACCGCCCGATGTGTGTGCCCGCTGATGCCGCTCCGGCCGCTGGCCATCCACTCGCGCTTGGCCGTGAACCCGGCCCATTGGGAAACTATATCGCCATGCTTGACCAGCAGTTTTGGTAACACGCTCCGGCCCGGTTGCTCACGATAACCAATCCACTTCCACCCGATGTCCTTGAGTTGCAACAGTTCAGGCCACGACAGTTTCTCATAGAACGTATCGAGCCTGGCTATCTCGCGCGCCGGCCCTTGAAGCCGCCAGATGGCCCGTTGAAGTCTCGACTCGTGATTGCCTTCCAAAATCCACCGCTCGGCCTGCGGTGCCAGTTGCGCCCATTGATGCAACTTCGTTCTGGCAAAGTCAATGTCTTGCTGGAGCGTACCAAGCCGTCGCGGGTCAACCGGGAATTTCTCGCTGAGTTCCCCGGCATCAATGAGGTCGCCCAGATGTACCAAGATGTCGGGTTTGGCATCTTGGATCACGGCTTCCACACACGCCAGCGCGCCGTCATCTTGGTACGGTATGTGAGAGTCGCTGAACACTACAGCTTTCAGCAACTCGCCTTCGCGGCGCTGGGCCGGAGCGGGAATAGGCACGGCAAACGGGCGTACGGTCTGCTCACTGGCGGCGGGGGGAAGCGCCCCAGGCACCTCACGTAACGCCCGCTGCCGGGCATAGAACGCGTCGATGGCGGCCTTGTACTCGTCGCGGATGTCGGGAATGAAGTTGTCCAGTTGCTTGTACGTGCAGCCCACGCGGTGGGCAATCGCCACGCGGTCATTGCCGAGTTCAACCGCCGCCTCCAGCACGGCGCGCTTGTCTTCCGGCCCCCAGCGGAACCGCGTCACGACACGGCCGCTCGGAGTTGCTCCACCCGCTTGAGCCAGCCCGGCAGGAACTTCGCCTGCGAGGGGTCCACCTCCACGTCGTGATGGTATCGGGCAATGCGGATTGCCAGATAGGCGGTAATCGTGGCGGCCTCGTCGGCCGTGGCCGTCGCAGCGGCCGTTTCCGGTCCCCAGATGCCATCCGGCTCCACGTCCACCGCTTCCTGCAAGAACTTGATGGCGCGAACCGGTCCGTGATTCACGGCGGCGTCGAAGTGCACCTTCGCCAACTTGACGCCGGGAGCCTTGGCCAAATCGTCGCAACGGGCTGGCACCCAATACGTGGAAAGGTAGATGGACGACAGCTCTTCGGGGGTGATGTCCTGTACGGTACGAAGCGGGAGGTTCAGCCCGTTGCGGTAGTGGTCGTAGACGCGTTGCGTGATGCCCCTGTTCGTTGCGCCCCCGTGATCGACTGGGTCGTCCACGAAGCCTCCCTCGAACGTGAGGGTCAGACTCAACGCGTCAGAGAAGGCAGTCATAGAGACATGGCCGGCGCGCGTGTTGGATTCCGCGCGGAACCCTCTGCGCCATACAGATCAGGTTGCAAGCCCTTTCTGTCTCGGGTCACTACTCCCGACTCCTCCGGCCCATTGTCTTCATGTCTCATGCGCGCCTAATGTACGGGTTGAGCGGCGCCTGTCAAGGGGCGGGTGGGCCACCGGGCAGATACTTGGACAGGAACGGGGCCACCGTGGTCAGCACCTTGATGATGTCATCTGTGTCAATCAGCACGCCGCCTAGCCCCACTACAGCCACGCAGGGCCACGGACTCACCTTGGCAAGCAATCCCAGCCCGCCAAAGACGACGAGCGCCAACCCGACCAAGTCCTTCGGCAAGCTTTTCATTGTCCCTCCCGCAAGTCCCGCAGCCCGTCCAGCGTGGCCTTGTCGTGCGCCTCGAACTTCGCCGTGAGCCCCACCAGCGAGTCCCGCATCGTCTCCGTGTTCCTGGCGATCTGCTCCAAGTAGAACTCGGTCTTCCCGCCGTTACCGTTGGTGCTGAACACGCCCAACGCACTCTTGAGTAGTGGCACTGCCCGTAACACGAAGAACGCTCCTGCGGCCGTGTAGGCGCCCGCCCTGAAGTCAACGGTCATCCGGCACCCACGGACGCGAACCGATACACGGTACGCCCCGACCGGAACCCGAACTCCGCTCCATTCGTAGTCAGCGACAGCACGCTGAAATACAGTGTCCCATCGGCCACCTTGGCCGTGGTGCCGCTGAAACTGGTTGTCGTACTCGATGTAGCCGTGGTCATCGCCAGGTTCTTGAACAGGAACCCGCCCGCACTGGCATCCAACGTACCGTAACTCAGGCGCTGGATGCTGCTGGCCGAACGGTAGAAACCCAGCGACTTCTCGCTCAAGTAGGCATCCGGGGGCAACGACGCCGTGCCGTCTCCCGACAGCAACTGGCCGTAGGACTGTGCAATGGCCGACGCGCCCGACCGATAGAACCCGAGCGACTGCTCGCTGGTAAACGTATCGCTCGGCGCCGAGGCAGTGCCATCGGGCGTGCAGAAAATGCCCGTAGTCTGGAGCGTGCCGGGCACCGTCAACGTACTCGGCAAACTTGCCGTCGCCACGCCGCTAGCCGTCGTCAGCGTGACTTGATTGGCTGTACCCAGTACACTCGTCAGGCCCGCCGAGTTCTTGATGTAGCCGGTCGTGGCCAACACCTTCCAGCCAAACGTCTCGCTGTACTCCAGCGTGTCGCCCACCGCCAGGTTCACCACAGTCTGGTTATACAGGGTGCCGTTGGAGTTGATGCGCACCGTCACCGTATTCGACGAGGTGTCTTGATTGTATACGGTGAGGGCCTTCACGACCCGCTGGTAGCCCGAAGCCGGAGCCGTAACGAGCGTGACCACAGACGTGCCATTGGTCGAAGCCTGCGAGCTACCGGGGGTGAAGGTGATGGCGCTGGTGTCGGCATAAGAAGCCGAGGCCCCCATATCATTCGCACCCTTGGCGGCCGACAGCACCACCTCCACGGCTTTCGTTGTGGCGTCGAGAACAATCATACGCCACACCACGCTGCTACATAGGCAATCGTCAAGTTGCTTGCTCCTGTCGCACCGCTAGGCCCCGTGCCCCCACCACCTGCACCGATACCTGTCCAATGCGTATTGGTCGCCCCCGATTGCTTGTACCACACGCGGGTCGCCCCACTATCGGCCGCCAAGTTAATCAGCACGTCGCCCGGCGCTCCCGTGACGTTCGATTCCGGCGAGGCGTAGGACGTGTAACTGATGGCTGGCAAGTTGTTCACGGCCAGCGCGAGCCGTGTGAGCCAGCCGTAAAGATCGGCCGACACCGTGGAAGGCGGCGTCTCGATGCGCTGCGCGCCAGGGCTATTGGCCACTGACCGCCTCTAGTTGGCGCACGAACCCCGGATTCCACAGGAAGTACGGATTGTCGGTTAACGGAGTTCCCGACGCCCGAATAGCCGCAATGGCCCCTTGGGCTGTTTTGCCCTGTGCCATCAGCAACAAAGCGCTGGCCAGCCCGCTACGATTCTCCCCCATATGACATACCGTGAGCACCCGTACACCCGACAGAACTTTGGCCCATCGTTGTAGATAGGCGAACAACGCATCGGGCAACCCGTTCGGGTCATCAGGAATGGGCGTTTGCAGCAGAGGCACTTTCGCGGGCAACTGCTCAACCATATCTGCCATCAGCCAAATCACATCTATGTCGCGCGTATCCTCATCGTACCGCTCAGCCAGATAGGCCAGCGCCTGTTGCTTAACCGTGGGCGAAACTACCAACGCGGGGCGGCTAGCCACGGCCCGTATCCTCTAGCCGGGCGAGCGCGCGCTGAATCCTGAACCGCGTGCCGTGATCGTCCTCCAATTGCACGCTCGGATACACCGCGCTGAGCCCCACCTGCACCACCGTCTGCGCGCTGGGGTTCGCGGCTGGCAAGGCCACGCTGTAGCTCTGCACGAAGCTCTGCCCGAAATCCCGGCTCACGCTGATGGTGAGCGAACTGGCGCTGTCCGCGCGATAGTCGATCCAGAGTTCGCTGAGCATGAGCCGGCGGTCGGATTCCGCATTCCCGATGTGCGCGAGGTACTTGGCATCCACGCTCGCGCCGAGGTCGCCCGTGGCGCCCGAGACGAACTGGCCAATCGTCCCGTCGGACGTGCCCGCCAGCACCGTACGCTGGCCCGCCACGCCGCTCAACTGCCCGTACGTGAGGGTCTGCTGAAGGAACGTACCGACGAGGCCACCGAACGTGGTGGCGCTGCTGCTAAGCGTGGCGTTCGTCGCGGCGTCGATGTCGATGCCGAACGTGTGCGGCGTCCAGGTCTGGTCCGCAAAGTTGTAGTGCCGCGAGTGCGTGGGCCGCCCGCTGCCGCCCGCCACCGGGTAATAGAGCTGGTATTCATTGAGTCGCTGATCGAACACGCCCACGCTGAGTTGTGGGCTCGTAATCTCGTCGCGCATACTCGCCCAGATGGCATCGCTGATGCACTGCGGCGTGCCGCCCGGCGGGATCAGGTAGATGCGGTAGTCGGAGCCGAGGAACGCCGTGCCATAGGGAGTCTTCGCCGCGCTGAACGGCGCCGCCAGCCCCACGCCCCGATGCAACGGCACGAACTGCAAGTCGAACGGGTAGTCCGCCCGATACCCCTGCCACGTCTCGTACTCGAAGAACACGAGGATGCGCTGGCCATCTTCCACCAGCCGCTGAATCCGGCCCGTGGCGTCCAGCAGGTCGTAGAACCCACCATCTGAGGCGATCTGGTTCGCCGTCTCCGGCAGCCCCTTGCCCGTCCAGATGATGCGCTGCGGGTACACGTTGGACCCGCTGGTGATGTAGCCGAACAGCACGCGGGAATCGAACTCCGCCACGTAGCGGGCCGTGGGGGCGTTGGTGAGCGCGCTAAAGAGCCCCGCGCTGCTGCCGCTGCCGCTCGTCGGCCCGTCCCACTCGAACGCCTGGTTCACCCCGTTGCACATGACGAGGATGTTCTCGTCCAGCGTGGGATGATACGTCACGGCGAAATCCCAGTAGTCGGTATTGGCGCCGCTGGGTTTCACGTTCACCGAGTTTGCCACATACGACAGGTTCGACCATACGGCGCCCTGCGAGTTGAACCACGCCACCGTGGCAGGGCTCACAGCCACCGGATACTTGGCCCCCGTGGTGGTGGAATACTCCGTCAGGCCCACGGTGTAGTCGTGGAGACTCGTGGACGAGAGCTGCGCCAGCTTGTAGCGCGGCTCGATGCCGCCATCGCGGACGAGGAAGTTCTGGGCTACCGGCGTCACGCCTGCGGGCAAATCGGGTGGGCTCACCTTCGTGTTGAGGCCGAACGTGAGCGGCTGGGCCTTGCTCACGATGGTCTGCGGCAGATTCAGGAAATGGTAGTTGCCGTACTCCCGCACGTCCGTGCCGTAGGGCGTGGGGTTATTGGGCGTGGGCTGGTAGATCGAGCCCCCCACGTCGGAGCCGAACGTGGGCTCGGGCTTCGGCGTTTCCTGATCTTTCAGGTACGCGAAGTTGCGCGGGAACCGCTGCTGCGGCATCTCGATGGGCAGGCCCCAGTTGGGCTCCATCGTGGTGGCCGCACTCGTCGGCCCGCCTTTCTGCGGCCCCTCGAAGGCGGTCCCGAACGTGGGCGCGGCCGGGGGCTGCGGCAAGCTCACGCCCGTCCCGTACTTGCCCGAGCCACTGCGCTTGACGGCCATCAGAACGCCACCGTGCCGAGACTCAGCCAGTGCACCACGCCCACCAGCAAATTCTCCGAACTCCCGTTCCAGTACACGATGTTCGTGTAGCAGCCACCCGTGGTGATGCCCGAGAGCGACACCGCCGATTCCTCCATCCCGCCGGGGAACGTCGAAGCCTGCCCGGTTCCCCACACGCGCGGTGGCGCCCCGTAGGTGACACCGAACACCGCCGCGCTGCTGGCCGAGACCGTGCCCCCGCTCATCACCCAGCGCGTGCCCTTGGGGGGACCGGCCTCCGTGACCAGCGAGAAGGTGCCGTCTTGGAGCCAGTAGTGCTCCACGGCGAGGCGCCCCCCGACCACCTGCGTGGTGACGGAGGACGTGTCCCAGAGACGCATCGTGAACGTAGAGGAACTCGTGAACGCCGAGTCCAGTGACAGCATCAGCGAGGCCGACACCGTGGAGGAGAGGTTACTTTGTACGTCCAGGCACGGACGGCTGCCGAATCCGAACTGCGGCCAGCCCGCGCTTGCCGAACTCCTGCCGCCGCTCCCCGGCCACATCAGCGCGTTGCTGATGCCCTGCGCGAACGACGTTTCAAGACTCCGTACGGCCGAGGCGTCGCCCGCGTAGAAATCGCTGTCGTTCGGCAGCAACTCGTTCCAGCCGATGGCCATGCTAGAAACTCACGGGGCCGTAGGCCAGGTACGTGAAGGTGATGGTGGATGCCGTGGCGGTGAAGCTAGAACCGAGCATCCAGGCATCAAAGATGAAGGTGGTAGCCGACGGAGCGCCCCGAATGATCGCGGTGGCCGACCCGCTCACGCCCGTGTTCTGAAGAATGAGCGCCGGGGCCTGCGTGAACGTGACGCCGTACCCGCCCACCACGCTGTTCTGAAGCTGGCCCGTCGCCAGGATGTAGTGCGTGTTCACGGCCATCGACGTGGTCGAGGACTCAATCACCCGCGAGCCCCCGAGGAACACCGTGGAAGCGCTGTTCACGGCGAACAGGCGGCTGGTATCACTGGTGAGCATCAGGAAGGCATCGGCATAGGCACTCACCTGCGACTGCGTACCATACAGGGGCCGTGCCGTCCCGATCTTGGGCCAACCTGCGCTGGCCGCCGACGCCCCGCCGCTGCCCGGCCAGTACACGGACGTGGCGAGTCCAGTAGCGAGATTGGCCTTGAGGGACCGCAGAGCGCTGGCGGCCGTGCCGGCGCCGTCGGTATCAGCGGGAGAGGCTTCGTTCCACGTAATGGGCATGGATTAGTGTCCGTATCCTGCGGCCTCACGCCGCGAGAGGGGCGCCGGGCGGCGCGGACTCCAGTGGAGCGCCGCAGCAAGGAGGACCAGCCCTGCGGCCAGCATGACCACCCGGCGCATCGTGTCTCCTCGGTAAACCGTCTCCCTATAATCTACCCGCTACCAGAGGGTATAGCCAATCCCGACACCCACCTGGGGACCGGCGTGGAGCGTGCCGGCGGCAACGGTGGCGCCGTAGCCCGCGTAGGCCACGAGGTGCCAGCGGCGGTCGGCCCGGCTCGCCAGTTGTCGGGAGACGCCTATCGCTTGCGCGAGCAGGGCGTTGGCCTGCATCAGCCGCCCGCGCAGCGCCACGGCATCCGTGTCCTGCTGGGCCACGACGAACTTGAGGCTGGCGATCTGGGCACGCTCGGTCGAGTCGCGTTCCTGCACGGCTTGAGCGAAGGCCGTGAACTCGCCCGTGGAAGCCGAGTCCTCGCGCAGATGGGCAGCGAAGGCCGAGTCCTTGCCCGCGATGATGCGCGTCAGGCTGTCCACCTTGAGCGAGTCGCCCGCGATGGCGTGGCCCACGATCCGCACGGTGTCCACGCGCCAGCGGTCCACGCTGTCCACCTTCGGTTGCTGCCGCCTGTAATTTACGTACGCACTATCCAGCCGCTGGTACGCAGCGTCCACGGTCTTGCCCTGATAGCAGTAGCCCGCAATGCCACCCACCAGCACGCAGGCCAGCGCCAGCCCCACGGTTGCCCTAAGCGTCATACGCGCTCCTTGCCCACGTGTACTGCACCCCGCAATTCGGGCAGCAGGCATTGCTCAGCCGCGAGTTCCAACTGGTATAGACGAGTTCTTGCTCGCGGTAGCCGCCGTTGCTCCAGCCCGCGCACACGCCGCACGTCACGCCGCTCGGAACTGCGGTGAGTCTAGACACGCCGCTTCCACCAGAAAGTCGGCGCGGGGCCATTGTGCTTCCGCGAATTACACGATTGGCACGCCGGGGCAATGTTGTGCAACGAGTGATCGCCGCCCCTGGTCAGCGCCTGAACATGGTCGCGTGTCAGTTTCTTCGTCTCGCCACAGTATACGCAACGGTTGCGGAACACCGCTTGCACTAGTGGCCACACCCGCCCACTCAAATCATTGATCGGAGCGTTAAGCTTCCTGGCCCGACGACGTGCTGACTCCTCGGCTAACTTGTCGGGATTTCGACGCTTCCACTCGACCTTGGCCTTCTTGTCCAGATCGGGATGCGCAGCGGCCCACTTGGCACGCGTGGCACGCCGACGTTCTGGGTGGGCACGCGCCCATGCAACTGCTTTGGCTATTTGTTCTGCTGCCCCTTCAGCGTAGTACCGTTTATTGCGCTCGCGAATCTCTGCGGCATGCGTTTTCCGATATTCTCTGCTCCATTTTGCCGCACGCTCTTTGTGGGCACGGTAAGACTCGCCACTCTTTTTGGCGCAACACTCTCTGCACCACGAACCGGCGCGGTTGCCCCGTGCCTTGATACGAGGAAAGCAACTCTCATCAAGTTCGCGGAAACACTGAGAGCAAGATTTCACCGGGTTATCCCTACAAGTTGCCTGCGCCTGAGTGCGTTCTCACCAAGCGCCCGACGATGATCTGCCGCTGTGATAATTCTGTCAGCCACGTGGCCGCATACCACGTCTGTCAAGACCCACGCGGAGCATCCGGCAAACATAGCCTTATCGAGGCAACCGCTATCTTCCCCGACAAAACTCACCGGATCGGGCGGTGCAAACGTGGACTGTTCCTCTTTGGCGCACTTCAACAACGCTTGCCACTCCGGCGTGTTCGCCAAGGGGTTCCGGCCATCGAACTTCGTTCTCGCAAACGTATCTGTTTCGGCCAGCGCGTCAATCGGGCGCATCATGTTCTTAACCCCATACCATGGGCCGGGGATGCGCTCGAACACATGACGCTTGAGCAAAACAAACGCGCTACCCGTGCGCATCACTTCCATCGGGCCGCTCATCGGCAGATGAGATTCCCACGTGCCGGTGCCGGTATCGATGGTCGGCAAGTGCGGCGAAGAACGCAAGGGATTGTACGCGCCCACAATGTCCGCGCTCGGCATGTCGCGGTAGGCAAAGAGCAGCAGGCGCATGAGCGCGTCGGGTTGGAACGTGGCGTCCCCATCGACGAACAGCAGCCACTGGAGCGGGGGCTTGCTGAGCATCGTGGCTACGGCTTGGTTGCGCGCCATGTCCACGAGCATGCCGGGAATGGATTCCCACGCGATGTTGAAGAGCCCGTTCTTCTCGCAATGGCTGCGCATTTCCATGATGCAGCGGTGTGTCTCGTGCCTGAGCAAGCCGTACGTGGTCAGAAACACGCAACCCGGCGGCACTTGCACTTGCTGGTCAGCCATGCAATGTGACCCTGTCTGGTTCAGACAGGCGCTCAATCATTTTGAGCGCGCCCCGATAAATATCGCCTTGGCAGAACCCGCGCTTGACAAGGTCTATGCCCACCCAATCCGAATTACGTATATCAGACTCGTAACTCTGAATGATGAGCACGGCATAGCGTAGCGCGTCCTCAAGACACTTTTCCTTAGACATTGGCATGTTCACTCCCCAGCAAGTCGCACTGCTGCTGCGTCATGTCCATCGCGTCCTTGCGAAACCCGGCCGCGCTCACGTGGAACTCGTCTTCCAGCACGGGCGCCACGCCCTGCGGCTTGCAGTCAATGAGCATCACTTCGATGAGCCGCGTCTTGCCCTGCACTTCCTCCAGCGGCCAACTCTTGGGGAAATGGACGCGCACGATCCGCGTCTCGCCTCGCGTCATCTCGGAGACGGCCTGTGCAAGCTCAGGTAGGAGCGCATCGCCGCTGAGCAGCGTGCGTACGAACTCGTAACCGATGGGCTTCTCGACGGCGAGCAGGCGGAGGCTGATAAGGTCGCCAGGTCGAGGCTTGGCGGGATGAACGGTTCCCAGCCGCTCTTGCCAAAGCGGTACGCGGGCCACATCATCGGTGTGGTAGACGTGGAAGATGTCGGGCCACGCGTCGGCCCAGAGTTCGACGTGGAGACGTTTGGCCCACTCGCAGAAGTGTCGGTCCTCGCCATCCCAGAGCCCTCCCGTGGGGAAATTCGGGCAGCGCGTGTAGCCCACGCCCTTGCGGATCGCGTCCATCCGAATCAAGGTACAGGCGCCCAGCCCGCCGACTGGCACTAACTCGCGGTCTGCCAACTGCTTGCGAAACTCCGACTCGGGGTAGAACGGCCCCTTGCCCAGTTCGTACACGGGCGCCAGCCACACCTGCGGCCCCGCGTGCAAGCCCACGCGCTCCCAGCGCGTCCAGTATACGGCGCTCACGATGGCCTTCTGGCACGCCAGGAGGCTCGCTAGCACCGTTTTGTCGCAGATGAGGTCCGTATCCACCATCCACACGTAATCGAAGCCCTGCGAGGCGCCGTAGGCCAGGATTTGCTGCCGCATCGCCCCCACGCGGCCCATCGCCGACTGGGTCCAGCGGTGGGTAACGGGGTCGCTGTCGGAGAAGTCATTCCCTGGCGGCCTGGTTTGTGGCGTCAGTAACACACCCTTACGATCAGCAACAAAGTGTTGCAGAATCACCTCACCCACATCAGGTTCGGGATAATCGTTGATAAAGCAGTATTCCACTTCCACGCGGGGCGGGAGTTCCTGCCACGCCAGCGAGTCCAAGTGCGCCTTGAGGACGTCCGCTCGCTTGCGCGTGGGGGCGCCGACAAGCACGCGGATCGGCTGTTCTGTTGGCAGGCGCCGGAGCGTCGGGTGCTTGTCCCCAATGCTCTCGGCGTGCGCTTTCTCGAAATCCGTCAATTGCCCTCCGACAGCGTGGTATCGTTCGAGCTTAGCCGCGCGATCAGCTTCTTTGACGTAGCCGAGATGCAACCAATAATGCGTTGCCGGAGGCGCCACCAGAGTCCGCGCGGGGAAGTTTTCAGGCAGGTGACCGCAATGACAACCACGGTCTGACCATCGAGGCGTCCAGTCGCTTGGTACTCGATGAGGATTGACCAGCCAGGCACGAGGATGCAGATGGGCTCGCCAAAAGCCATCGTCGCGATAGAGCGTGCGCTCGTGCCAACAATCGTAGAGTATGTAGGCAATGGCGTTGGCTTCTACGGTTTGCAGCAGCGGTCGGGGGTCGCCGACGAGCAACTGGTCGGCATCGCAGAACAGCACCCACTCTCCGTACTCGGCGGCCAAGTCCCAGAGTTCTCGTCTGGCACTCGATTCGGCGCCCCAGGCGGAAGCCTGCGCCTCGCGTTTCCGGTAAGCAACCACGTTCGGGTTGCTTCGACACAGCTCCTCCGTTGCATCCGTGCTGGCGTCGTCAAGGATAACCACCTTCCCAAACTCGCTGCATCGAGCGAGAATTTCTCCAAGGTATCTCCCCGCTTCGTTCCTTGTGAGAATCGCCGAGACTAGCGGTTCTTTTGACGTAGATACTCCAAGGCCGTGGCCACCAAATCCTCGCGATCCCCAAAGAACCCAAGTCCCCGATTACATCGGTCGCAAAGAATGCCACGAATCTTCTTGGTTTCGTGGTTGTGATCTACACCCAAGCGTCGTTGGCCAATGTTCTTGCGGCGACAAATGGCGCAAACGCCACCCTGTTCCCCAAGCAACTTATCGTACTCTGCTGTGCCTATACCATAAAGCATACGGATAGAGTAGTCGCGGTGCTTGTCCTTGCGCCGAGCAGCACTTTTCCGCTGCTGAGCGCGAGCCCGCTCGGGGTTTTTGCGCTTCCATTCACGCATACGAAGGCGCTGGCATACACGACATTCGACCTGGCGCCCCTCGCTGCGGGGACCGGGACGAAAACGCACCCTTGCGTTAACGCTATCTAACGGATGGCCAGCCTTACAGTATTGCAAATAGCGGCACCCCGGTTGCAGGACGCCGCCATATTACGTTACTGTCGAGACGCTGTCAAGAGCGGAGTTTAGAACTTCGCCAGCGTCGCCCGCCGCCAGGAATTGGCACTCGTGGCAATGTAGATGTAGTTGGCGTCGTAGGCCATCTGCCCCGTCACGGCGCTGTCCGTCCCGAGCGGCGTGCTGAGCCACGAATAGACCAGCGGGCGGGCAATCGTGAGCGTGCCGCCCGAAGCCCGGACGACCGACAATGGAGTATCAATCAATGTGCCATCATCGGTACGCGCTGACAGAGCAAAGTTGTCCCCGGCGCCCGGCGTGACGTTTTGTCCAACGACCCGACCCACCCAACGGTCGCCGCCGCTCGCCCAGACCAAGTCCTTGTTGTAAGAATCCTGCGACTGAATCACTGCCCGCACACCAGTCGCGCCGCTTGTTCCTACTCGCAGGTTGTTAGTCGCATTAACCGTGTAACCTGTCGCGGTCGTGCCTGACAGCGCCGTGCCCGTAATCAGCCCCGTGCTATCCACCGACGCCACCTGCACGCTGGACCCATTGTAGAAATCCATCAGGTCGCCGGAACAGGTGGAACTGCGATTGATGCGGATGGTGCCCGGCGTAGTTGCATTCCGGTCCCCCCCGTTCAAATCCAGCAACCCGTACCCCGTACGCCCGTACAACGCCAGCGCGCCGAGGATGTTGACGGCCTGATAGCCCTGCTGGCCCCCGTTCACGCCCGAGCCGTAGGTCGAGAACCGCAAGATGTGGTCGCCACTCGCCTGGTTGTCCACCACCGGGTCATTGGTGAAGTTGGCCCAGTAGTTCCCGACCTCCACCACCCCTTGGGCCGTACTGTCAATCAGAATGCCCGGCACGGTGGCCGACGCGCTACTGTCTTCCAGGCGGCAGCCGATGATGTGCGCGCCCCAACCCGCCAACTCGAAATGGGCATTCAGCGGATGCTCGCTCGTGCAGCCCAGAATGAACAGCTCGTTCCCGTACTTCTGATACACGCTCGTAGCGTTGTTCTCGAAGTCGATGAACTGGAGCCAATTGGAGTTCGGGCCGTTCGTGTGCGACACACCCGCGCCATCCAGCAGCACGCCGTAGGTGCCATTAGCGATCTTGCCCCGGACGATGTTGTTGAAGTAGCAGCCGTAGCCCGACGCCGCGTCCCGGTACAGGCGCACGTTGGCCCAGGCATTGTGGATGTAACAATCTTCGGCCAACCCGTGCGACACGCGGTAGAAGTCGAGCCCGAAGCTGGCGAGGCTGGCGCCGTCAATCTCTAGCGCCTTCCAGCGCGTGTATTCGTTCGACGCGGCCGGCGTGGCCGACGTGAACATCGTGCCGCCAGCGGCCCCGCCCCAGACGAACTTGCCCACGTTCGCCGGCCCGCTCTGGCCCCGAACCACGATGCCCGGCGTATAAGTCACGGTCGAGGTGAGCGTCATCGTGAGGCGCGCAGGGATGATAAGTTCGCCCCCGCCGTTCCCCACTTGGGCAAACGCCTGCTGCACCACCGCCGTGTCGTCAGCCGTTCCTACGGCGCCGAACTCCTGCACGTTATAGGCGGTGAAGGCGCCGCCTTTGCTGTTCAGGTTCGTGCTAGTCAGTGGATCGCCACTCGCCCACATCAGACGACTCCCTCATCCACGATAGTAAACGGCCACGCGTCATTCAGAAACACGGGCGCGTCGTCGTTGCACATCAGATTGAACCGCAGCGAGCCGTCGCCGATGTCGAACGGCCGCAGCGGCGCCTGCTGAAGCCCGAGTGTCGTGGGCGAGCCCGTGACTGTCCAGAAGTAGGTATCGCTCACCCCACGCTCACGCTGGCGAACTTCCAGACCGAGTTGCCCGAACGGATCGCCAGCTCCGCGCCATTCGTCGTGTTCGAGAGAATGCTGAACAGGAACTCGCCCTGCGTGACAAGGCTGCTACTCGTCTGGCTCGCCCCGCCAGTCTTGAGCGAGACCCAGTGCTGGCTACCCGTCTGGCCCCAGTTCTCGATCAGCCCATCGCTCTTGGCCGACCGCGCGTCAATCCACACGTTCGGCGCCCCGGTGCCCGCGAAACCCGCGTTGGCGTAGAACCACCCGCTGCCCACGCCGTTCCGCGCCAAATAACTCAGCGTGCGGCCCGAGGGAATCGAGTACTGGCTATTGATCGCGGCGCTGACGCCGTAGCCCTCAAACGCATTGGCGTTCACGTCCTGCGCCTGCACGTTGCCGAGCAGCGAGTTATCCTGGAAGTTGCCCACAAATTGCGGGATGCCCGAAATGGTGGACAGCACCATACTGATGTTCAGCAAGTCGCTGATCGCCACGGCCACGCCCGAGCCGTTGCCCTGCGGGTGATTGTTCCCGTAGAGATGCGCCATGGTCGGAGTCTGGTCTACGATGGCCAGCGTGTTCGGGTCAATGATCGGGCACGACGGCAACCGGATGCGTCCGCTGACATTCAGAGCCCGCGCGGAAATCGCGCTACCCGTGATGTCCACGGAAGTCGCGTAATGCACGCCTGTCCACTGCCCGTTGGTCTGAAGCAAGTTCTGGTGGATGTTGTTGAGGTCTACGCCCGACACCTGCGTGCTCGCACTGCTCTCCACCGTGACCGGGTAGCGCACCAGATTGTTGCCGTCCAGCGTGAGCGCGATATTGGCCCCGCTCACCCGCACATTCACCATCCCGAGCGAGCCGCCGTCCGAGCCCGTCTTAAGCTGGTTGGCCCCGATGTACTTGAGCGTGCCGCCGCCGATCCAGCCGCCGATCTTCGTGATCTGCGGCAACGAGGCCGTGCTCAGCGAGCCCACGGCATACGTCTTGGTCGGCGTGAACCACAGGCTCTGCCCCGGTTGCCGAGCATTCTCTGCCGCCCAAATGGCGTTCCCATCCTCTGTTACGCCATTGCCCACGGCCCCGAACCCGTCCACCAGCACCAGCCCCTGCGGCATCAGCACGCTGGCCAGCGACGTGATCGTGCCCCCCACCTCGTCCTGCAAGGTGTTAGTACTGAAACCCGCCGTAGATGGCGCGCTGGCCATCTTGGCGTTCATATTGACAGGGGTGAGGGGATCGCCTTCAACCCACGGCATCAGGGCACCGCCGCGCTCGTGCACGCCACTGGCATGATGGCCGTGCAGATGATAGGATGGTACGCGCTTACCGTATAGACAAACGGCACGCTGTTATCCCCCACAGGCGGCTGCGGGGTAATCGTGTTCCACTGCTCGTACGGAGCAGGCACAGGTGCCGTTGTCCACGTCATTCAGACCGTCGGGTTCTTCTTCAAAAAGGCCCGCGTGGCAATCACGCCACCCACGAACCCGCACAGCAACAGCACAATGATCTCCGTCATGGTCAGTCCTCCACGAGTTGGACGCGGAACCCGGCGCCCGTCCGGTCCCGCAGACGCTGCTTCTGAATGTCGGGCATAGACTCTAGGTACGAAATGTAGCGGTTGGCAAAGTACGCCGCCCGCGCCGTGTCCCCACCCTGCGCCAGCAACTCGGCCGTCTTGAGCACGACGCCATAGTGGAACCGCGTGGCGATGCTCGGCGCCAAGTCCAGATTCGTCAGGTCCGAGATGCGCTTGTAATAGCGTAACTGGAGCGAGTAGGCGCTGTTGGGGCTCGGGTACAGCTCCAGCCAGCTCCCGTACCAGAGATAGCGGTCGGGCACGCCCGTCGCCGTGCCTTCGCTCTGGCTATCCACTTCCCACGGGCTGGCCTGTCTGATGACCCAGCCACCGTTCCCGCTGTCCCCGCCCGAGGCGTCGAACACAGCCGCCCGATCCGTCCAGAACTGGGCATCCGCGTTGTCGAACGACACGCCCGTAGCTGCCGTGAGATAGGACAGCGTCACCACTTCGTCGCAGTCGGCGGGCAGGTAGAACTTCGGTTCCCCGCTGCTCGTGGACGAGATGGCGATGGTTTCCTTCTCCGCCATCGGCGTGCGAACGGCGATGTCCTGAATCGCCTGATTGGCAAACTGCGACACGCGCGAGGGCTCCATCTCGGCCCCGATGCCCGCGAGCCGCGTGGACTCGGACATGATCTGCCTGAGCGTCCAGGCGGGCATCTAGATCGAACTCCGCTCGGAGCGGTACTTGAAGGCTTCATCGCTGGGCGTCGAGCCTACAAAGGAGAGGTACCGATTCCGCGCAAACGCCTCCCGCTCCTGATCGAGCGTCACGGCGAACAGATATTCCGCGAGCTTGAAGATGACGGCCGGGCGCAATGCGCTTCCGACGCTCAACGTGTCAGACAAACTTACGAGATCGCTCGGCGTCTTGTAGTACGTGAACTGCATGCTGTACGCGCCGTCGGCCGGCGGGTAGAGCATGAGGCTCGGCGGCGCCACAGCGTACCTATTCGGCCGCGCGTTGGCCGTGCCCTCGGAGGCATTGTACACTTCCCGCTGCGCCACTTCCCGCAGCGTGTGGTTGCCCCAGGAATCGCCGGAGCCCAAGTTGACGAGCGCCACGGGCGAGAGGAAATCCGTCGGGAGCGAGGCGCTGCTCTGGCTCGCGCTCGTGCTGAAATACGAGTTCGCCAGCATGAACATGTGCGGGGCTCTTGTTGCTACTTCAAGCTGCGCCGTGTTCGCCCAGAAACTCACCTGGCTCGGCGTCAGGTCGAGCCGCTGCCCCACCATCGCCGTGGCTTGGCTCATCAGCGTCTGCAAATTGAAAATCGGCACGCGGCCTCCCGGACTCCCTGTAAGTTACCTAGAACGGACGGCGCGGGCGAGCGTTCCCGCCTCCAGCCCGCATCTTCCGCCACACGTGCCAACCCGCTCCGCCCGACCCCGCACTCGGCCAGTTCGGTCCCTGCTGCCACGTATACGCGTACGCATCCGTCGCCAGCACATTCTCGCTCGACTGATACGGCCCGTAGATGTCCGTGATGACCATCGTGTCGGTGGCCGTCGCCGTATCCAGCGAGCTGACGTTGTAGTTTGACCCGCTCGCCGCCCCGACCGACATCTCCGACGCCACGATGGCCTGGTGGCTGCCATTGGCATTGGCCACGCGCGCCGTCAACGTGTTCTGCGAATACTCGATGGTGAGCCCAATGCCCTGCGTGGGCCCATACATACTGAGCAACGAGGTCCAGCCCGCACCCTGTGTGAGCGTCGAACCGCTGATAATCAGGAACGAGGCGACGTTGTAGTTCGTTGCCGCGTGGAACGCGCTCAGCACCAGCGTCGCCGCGCCGGAGTTCCCGCTCGCCTGCACGCGCGGCGTGGTGGTATCCATCCCGTTGAACGTGTCGATGGACCACACCTGCTGCACAAGGCCCACGCCGCAGGTGATGCGCGAACTCCCCGCCTGCGTCGTCAACGACTCGAACACCGCCAACTGGCCCAGCCACGACCCGTTGAATTGCGTGTTCGCAATCTGCGTAAACGACAACCCGCTGCCCGTTACCGACGGCGTCGTCACGCTGCCCGTCACCGCCCCGTGCGAAACACGGATCAACTCCCCCGTGCCGTACGAGATGGCCGCGCCAATCGTCATATTGGACGCGTAAGACGTGTAATTCGAGGCGTTAAACATCAGGGTCCGATCCGGCCGAGGCTGCTCACGCCCACGTAGTCAATGTTGCACTGACCCGTGGTCGTGTTGTTCTTGTTCAGTGTCCCCATGTGGAACATCGCGCCCAATTTGGTGGTGGAGTTCCGCATCCCCGCATTGATCCGGCCATTCACCCACGAGGACTTCTGCTGCGAGCCGTCCCAGTATTTCACGGTGGAGTGACCGTTGTACTCCGGGTATTGCGCGTTCCCATCGAACCAGAACGACGCCTCCGGGTAGCCCGTCGAGCCACCGTTGCGCTGATAGTCCATCTCAATGCAGTGCCAGTTCCCATCAATCACCTGCGCTTCGGTGAGGCCAATCGTCGTCCCGATGGCGCTATCCTCCGCATCCCAGACGACGTTAAAGAGGCCGTTCCCGTTGAGGCCGCCGCCGTCCTTCTCGACCCAGAGTCCACCGATCCCCCCGCTCAACCCGGCATCTTCAAACCGCCACCACTTCCACGTTTGCGTGATATGCGCGGTCAGCTTGAAGTAGCCGCGTATCCACACGCGGTCATAGCCGCTTCCCCCAAACGTGTGATACATCGCGCAACCCGAGTCGCCACCCGGATTGGGTGTCCACGCATAAACCACCGATTGCGATCCCGCATAGGCTTGCGTGGTGTCGATGGAAGCCGTGGGACTCCCGCCACCCCCATCGTTATAGCCGTCCCAGTGATTGGGCGAGTCGCCTTCCTCGAACGAGGCGTTGACAATAATGTCCGGCGTCTGAAATGACGTGACCGTGAGCGACTGCGTCTGCGTCACGGCCGAGCCGTTGATCGTCGCGCTCACCGTGGTCGCCGTGCCCGACCCGGTGCCTGTGATGGTGCACACGTACGAGCCGTTGTTGTTGTCCGTCACGGACCCGAACGACACCGTGGACGAGCCCCCCGAGTTGCTGAACACCACGGTGGCCCCGCCCTGCGTGATGTTCTGCGAGGAGAAGTTCTTGGCTTGCAGCGTGACCGTGGTAGTCCCGCTGTTGGCAATGCTCGACGAACCCAGCGTGACCGTGCACTTCGTCGGGTCAATGCCCGACGCATAGGTCACCTTCGTCGGCACCAGGTCGTAGCGGCTCGCCACCGGGCCGCCCCTACGCCAACGTGAAGCCCGCCACCACGTTCAGCGTGTCGCTGCTCTGCACGGAACGCGACGTGCCGAAGTCGGCAGCGGAATACAGGGTCTGCGTCGAGAGAGACGCGGCCGGCACACTCGCCAGAAACGCCCCATACACGGTGGATGAGGTGGTGATACTGAACGCCGCCGTGGCGGCCGAGTTGTCCACGAAGCCGTTGGCCGGCGTGCCCGGTGTCCACACGCTGCGGGTCGTGCCCACGTAGATCGTGGATAGTTCGCTCCAGCCCGCGTGCGAATTCAGCGTGTCACCCGTCACGGCCGAGCCCGTGCCCTTGAGCCCCACGTACCAGAGCGTGATCTGCGAGCCGTTGCAGAGTCCGGTGGCCAGCAACTGGTTCTTGCCCTGCACCGTGACCGTGTTATGCGACCAGTCTTCCCACGCCACGCCCTCGCCACGCTCGCAAATCACGTGGTAGTTGAAGATGGCGGACAGATTCTCGTTCATGGGCCGACCGTGATCGTGAGCGTGATGGTCGTCGAGGACGCGCTCGCCGTGCGCTGGAATGCGAGCCAGCGCGGGATCGTGTCCAGGCTGTACAGCCCCTGCGCCGTCGCCTGGTGAATCGGCATCCACTGCGTACTGTCCAGCGCCGCGAAGAACCCGTCGCCCAGATGCCCCATCACCGTCCAACTCGACGCCGTCGTGGATGAGGTGGTGATGGAGTAGGTCACCATCACCGCATCGCCCGTGAAGAACGTGTTCGACGTTTCCGCACTCTGGGCAAGCCCCGCGTAGGCGTCCGAGGTGGTGTTCCACTTATACATCATGGGAACGCCCCTCCCTAACTAGCGTAGGACGAGCAATTCCAGACGTAAACCGTATTCGCCGACCGGAACTGCAACTGCGCACTCGTCGCCGACAGCACCGCGAACGAGATCATCCCCTGCTTATTCGGCAGCGCCAGCGTCGAAGCCGAAGAGCTGGTCGTGGTCGTGCTCAGGAAATACGGCGCCTGCAAGAACCCGTACGAAAGCGCCTCCACGCTCGCCGCGCTGCGATAGAAGCCGAGGCTCTTCTCGCTCGCGTAGCTCTGCGAGGGCGCGCTCGCCGTGCCGTCCCCTAGATACTCCGCCCCCGTCTGCGTCACGGCGCCCACCTGCGTGAGCGTGCCCTGAATCGTGACGTTCCCGCCAAACGTGCCATCGCTGGCCGTCAACGTCGCCCCACTCGGGTCGGTAAGCGACAACTGACTCAGCGTGGTCAGGCCACCCAAGTATGCGGTATTGGCTGCCACCGATGCTGCTCCTTTCAAGGGTGAAGGGACGGGCGCCCGAAGACGCCCGCCCCTGTCATTCACCTACTCAACGTCAGGTGGTCCCCGACGTGCCGTACGTTCCCCGGAATTCGCCGTAGCCCGAGGAGTAGCCCTGCTGCAACTTCCGCTTCACCACGCCCGCATCGAAATCCTCGTCCATCTCAATCGTCGGACGCAAATCCCAGATGAAGTTCAGGTCGTGGTTGTCCCCGATCAGATACCACGCGTTCGTGTCCGTCACATAGTGGCTGACCATGAACGTGAGGCCGTCTTCCATCAGGGCGTTGATCTCGTTGTTCGCCGTGCCGGGCTTGTACTGCGAGCCCAATAGCTCCCGTGCCGTCATGAGATCGTTAGGGTGAATGATGAGCAAACGCGGGATCGACAGGAACGGACGACCCCGGTCGTCCTTCCAGAGATGGAACTGGATGATGCCATTCTGGAGCGCGGTCACGCCCAGCGAGATGTCCGTGCTGGGCCGGTTGGCCTGCGCCGTGCCGCCATCGAGGCGGGCATGGGATGTGGAGAACAACGACTCGCCGGCCGCGAAACCCGTGACCGCCGTGGAGAAACCGTTGTTCAGGATGTTCGCCGCGTCCGTCTCCTGCCGGTCCACGGCCGAGCGCATGAGCGAGGTCTCCATCTTGGCCATCTGCCCATACAGCTCGTGACGAATCATCTCGTCCGTGATCTTGTAGCCCAGCCCATTGACGGTGTGCGTATACACGACCGTCGAGCCGGGAATCGGATCGCCGTAGGAGATGTTGGTGCCTTCGGGCTTGTTCACCATCAGCCCGAGCCCCGTCATTTTGAAGTCGGTTTCCTGCGCCTTGCGGCTGGACCCGATATTCGTGAAGCGGGGGTATTCGAGCGGCCGGGGCGGCCACCCGTCGTTCCAGATGTTCCGAAGCTTGGGCTCCAGTAGGATCTGGAACTGCGCCCTAGTAATTGTCATGGTTCGCTAGCTCCTTTCCCACTAGAAGTTGGTGACGGACTTGTAGGACGGCAGGCCGTTCACCTGAGTCAGGAACCGGACATCCACCTGCGAGAGCGCGGAGTCAAAGTTCCCAGCCAGATACACGATGGCGGACGCCTGCGAGGTGACATCGACGCCCAGGTTGTTGGCCTTCTTGTCGATGTTGTAACACTGCCCGATGGAAATCGCCGACGCCACCACCGTGCTCAGAATGCTGGCACGGGCCGTCGCGGAGAAATCCATCGGAATGCTGACCAACACGCAGTTGACCAGCGGGCCGTTCACGGAAAGCTGACTGGGAGTGGAGGCGGTGGAGTTCGACATCGCCACGCCCACGATGAACGTGGACGCGCTCGTCGCCTCAATGAGGTTGCGGTTGCCGTCGTAATCCACGGGCGCCCACTGCTGGAACGTCGCCGCGGATGCCACCGGCAGCATCACCTTTTCCCAGTTGCCTCGGACAGGCCGGAACCCGATGCCGGCAATCGTGTTTGCCACGACTTGCCTCCTTTGGCAGGGGGTGACCCAGGACTACTCTACGGCACGATTCGACAGCTTCTGCTGGACCGTGGATTCCGTGAGCATGTCCTGGCCCATCTGCCGACCCACTTCGCGCCCCGCCTGCTCCAAATGGGCACCCGTGGCGTCTGCCGATGAGCGATCTTCCGTTGCCCGACGCAACATGTTTTCGTTTCGCGCAGCGACATCGCGAGTACAGTACATCAACACCGTGTCGCCACAGGTGTAACGACCCGTGGCGGAATCCAACTGACCCGACGCCGGAGCCTTGAGCCCCAAATCGGCCAGATTGTCCTTCGTGACAAACTCATAGCCATTCATGCGGTGCGACGTGATGTCCCGCGCATCCGGCTTCCCGGTCGGCGTCGAGTTCCGCACCCAGTGCAGCCGATGCGGCACGGCCACCTTCTTGAGCCCGCGTTCGCGCCCGATATCCGTCTGGGCCAACGCATTGTGGCGCCGCTTGTCCGAATAGCCTTCCACGTACGTCACGTCGCCCGCGCTGGCCGCCACGTCGAACAACTGCGCGGAGCCTTCCACGCCGCCCACCAGCGAGCGGTCGCCCGCCACGATCAAGGGGTCTTTGCCCATTACCAGGCCTGCACTTTCGTGCCCTTGGGATAAAGCTTTTCCATGTCCATGACCACGTGCGAGCGTCCCTTCCGATCCCACTGCATGTCGGTGATGATCTGGTTGCGGTTCGCGCTCTCGACGAACTGCTCCATCGTCTGGCCCGTCTTGCCGAGGAACTCGTGGAGTTCGCTGGGCCCGATGCCCATCTGCTCCATCGCGTCCTTGTACGACGCGGGCAACTTTGTCAAATCTACTGCGCCTGCCACCACTGACGCAACAGTGCCGCCGCCGCTCGTGCGGTCGGTCACGCCGAGTTCGGCCAGTTTGGCCTGCGCGCGCTCCGCCGCGATCTCGTCAATGTGGTTGCTCTTGACGAGCTTCACCGCCTGCTCATACAGCGCGGGCGTGCGCTGCTGCGGCGCCGCGCCCGCCACGAGCGCGTCGATCTCCGGCCCCCAGCGCCGGAACTCGTCCGCGTACTGGATGCTCGCCACCTGCCGGCCCGTGCCCGCCACCTGCGCCGCCAACTGGTCGAGGTAGGGCTGCGCCCGCACCTGCCAGTTGTACTCCAGCGCCCGCTGCGTGGCATCGGCGGGATTCAGCGTGTAGGCATCGTTGTCCGGGAGCGTGGGGGCGGCTGGCACCGGGCTAGGCGCCGCTGGCTCCCGCTGCACGGGCTTCGGCGGCTGCACCGTGGCCAAGGCATCCGCCATTGCCACATTCTGCGCCAGAACTTCCTGCGCCGTCTTACCTACGGCCCACGGCGGCACACCGGGCCCGGCCGCGAACCTAAACGGCTCCGCTGCCCCAGTGGCTGTGGGCGAGGAAGGGGTTGACGCTGTTGCTGGTACGGTTCCGCTGCTCGGTTGCGCGACTGCGGTCATCGAGTTCCTCCATCTTCCAGGCGATTTGGTCGGCGGCTTTGGCCATCTCCTCGAATGCTTTCAGGGCGCCGACTTCCTGACGATACTCCTCGTAACTCAGCCCTTCCTTGAACCGATTGGCGTGGCGCTCATACAGCCGCTCCAGCAAGCCCAAGTAACTGGCCCATTCCGGCAGGGTTAGCAGTCGCTTGAGGGCTGACAAGTCCGAGAGGCTGAGCCCCAGACTGTCCGCCAGCGAAGCCACCGGGTCCGGGCTGGAGAGGCTGCCCGCCAGCGACGGCTTGGACGGCCTGCGTAAGCGTGTCAGCGTTGACCAGAATTTCTTCGGGGTTTCGGACATCGTATTGCTCCAGAAGCCGCTTTTGGAGTTCGGCGAAGCCGTGATAGAGTTCCTGCGCCGTCTGGGCCACGCCGGGTGCGCTCTGCAAGACCTGGGGATTCGTCGCAATCTGCGAGAGCTGAAGATACTGAGGCGCCAACTGGGCCTGCAACTGCACGAGCGCCAAGAACGCCTGCTTCTCCACTTCCTTGTTCGCCGTGCCGCTCGTGGCGCTCACGGCGCACCCGACACCGTTCTCGATCTCTTCAATCGGGAGTTCCAGCACTTGGCTGAGCCACTGCCCCGGCTGGTCGCCCAGCACCGTGGCGGCCAAGCGCAGATACTTGCGCTCGGGGTCAATCACGGGGTCGGCCGCGAACTGCTGGAGCATCTGGAGCAAGCGCAGGCCCACGCGGTCGAGGCAATTGACGCGCAGTTCCTTGAGCGAGAGGTCGAAGCGCTTGTTGCCCTCTTGCAGGAGACTGAGCATCGACGTGGCGGGCGTACGGCTCGGCATGTTCGACGGGTTGCCGAACTGGATGTCCGAAAGCCCCGTGCGCCGCTCGCCCCACGCCTGCACCATCGCCCCCAAGGCCGGGAGGCTCGGGTAAATATCGGCAAGCTTGAACACCTTGAGGTCATCCGCCGGATTGTCCAGCGCCCACACCTTGCCCGGATAGACCGGCTCGCCCGGCACCACGTTCGCCCCGAGTTTCGCCGCGATCATCGTCGCGTTGGCCGCCAGCACGTTGTCCGTCTGGTAATTGGCCAAGAGGCTCAGCCACTCCTGGAACATGTGCGACTGCTCCACGATGCCGATGCCGTAGAAGCCGTCGCCCCGGATATAGCGGGCGCACTCGTAAGGCCGGAGCCCGTGGCGATACGGATTCAGCGTGACCCTTAGTACCGTGCGGGTCGGCAAGTGAATGACGGCCACAATGTCATCGATATCGCTGTCGTCCTTGATGCCGAACCGCGTGTGGAACTCGAATAGCTCAATCCGCTGCATCCGCCAGGGCGGGTTCTCCTCCAGCACATCCCGCTCCTGCTCCAACTTCGTGCGCTGGATTTGGATGTAGTTCTTGACGATCTCCACTTTCGCCGGGTCGTACTGCGGCAAAAACGGCTCCTGCCCCTCGGCCCGCGCGAGAAAGTCGGGATACCGGAGCCAGAAGCGCTCGGCCACCCACGGCGCGCCCCGGTAATCGTCCGCCTGGATGTTGTCGTAGCCGCCGGGCACCACGAAGTCGTTGAGGCTCACGAAATCAACGTACGGCCGACTCACGATCTTCGTCGCCGGCACGATCTTCCCGCTCGCATCGTAGGAGCGGCCCTTGCGCTTCTCGTAAAACCAGCCCGTCTTGTAGATGCAAGTGCCGAGCTTGATGAACTCCAACATCGCCCGGTAGTTCACGCCGAACATATGTAATTGCGTGGCATCGAGGAACTCCAAAAAATCTTGGAGCGGCTTTGCCACATTCACCCACCGTTCGTTGAGCGGTTGCACCGTCCACAAATTGTCCGGGGCATGCAACGTGGCCATTAGCTTGGCCAACGTGGGGTCCGCGTTCATCGCACTGAGGGGAAGGGTTCTGTTGCTGGCACCCTCCCAGGGGAAGGCTTTAGTTAGCGACTCGACGGGCGGCCGATACTCCCCCAGCCACTGCGTCCACAACTGCTCAAGCCCCGAGCGGTTGCCCAGGGCTTGCGTCAGCTCGAAACTCGACCAGAGCCGGAAAGCCTCGTCGCGCCCGTCGCCAAATTGTACCGCTGCGGGCATCTAGTGCTCGGCGTAGTACGACTGGCGGTCCGTGGTGCCGTGCGGCTCGTTGCTGGCGCCGTCGTGCTTGCTGGCGGGCTTGTCGCCGACGGCCTTGCCCTTCTCCTTGCCGAAGACGGGCCTCACCGTAGCGCGGCGCGTCTTGTGGGGATTGCCCTTCGGCTCACTCATCTTTCGAGTCCTCGAAGTTCTCGCCCTTGTGGATGACGGTGCCGCCAATCAGCGCCTCGGGCCGGTCATCGAAGCCCAGCACGCCGAACTGGCGCTGGCGCGGCTCCTTGTAACGAGCCTGCCCGTATTCGGGCACGGTGTTCTTGACGGGCAGCGGCTTCGGCTTCGGATGCTCAATGGCCATGTTTAGCCCACCTTGTGCTTGCAGAGCGGATGCGGCGGCGCCGTCCAGATATGCCACGCCACCGAAATGGGGTCGTCAGGCGCTGTCTTCGCCTTCGCCCGTGTCGTATTTGCCGTGCTTGAGCGCGTTGTCCTGTTTCGGGATACGGAGGTTGATGGGGTCGAACTGGTCAACGCCTTTCGGGAAGCGCTTGGTCGCGCCTTCGCCACGGGGGATCTCCGCGCTGTGCTTGGTTTCGGCAGCGCTGCGCAACTCGGCGGTGCCGTCACCTGCGTACTGAATGACTGAGGGGCGCTTGCTGTCCGGGCCGGCGCGTTCCGGTGCTTCGTAACTGCCCGCCACAGAGTCATCGGGCTTGGGCATGGGCCAGGTAGGGTCAAACGAGTCCTTCACTCCCGACATACGCGCTCCGAGTGGGCGTCTGTTGTAAAAGATGGCACTCGGCGCAGCGAAATGCAACAGCCGGTTTATCGCTCGGCGCTACCGCGCCTCGCGGGGAGACTCCGTCTCCTGGGTTTCCCGTGAGTCGTCGGTCCAGGCCTCCCGGCGCCGCCACCGCTCCCGCTTGGCGGCCAGCTTGATGGTGCGGAAGGCGGGCCGCGCGTAGCGCAGGCGCTGGTAGGCGCGCATCTGGGCCAGGCGGGCGGGCGTGACGTAGGTGCAGGCGGGCGGGGACGGCTTCCTCACTTGCCCCGCTTCTTCTTGTTCGGCACCACCTTCACGGCGCCCGAATGGAGTTCGGCCTTCTCCTTGGCCTTCTGCGCTGGCGTCAGGGACGAGCCGCTGGAGAGCAGGTAGCCGACTTGGCGCTTGGTCTGCTTGCTTGGCATACGTCCTCCTAGAAGTACGAGAGCGCGCGGCTCTGGTGCCTGTCCCGCTGGTCCCGCGTGGCCTCCGCCCGCGCGGCCGCCTGCTCGCTCTTGCCCTTGCGCAACCCCTTGCCCTTGGGCGGGTGGCGCAGCGTCATGGCCGCCATGTCCCCGCGCGAGGGGTCGGTGTCGGAACCGTTGAAGGTGTCGAGTTTGGAGATGTCAAAAGTTCGATTGGCCATGTGTGCTGCCCCACGTGATAGTCCACGGTGGAATGGTGGTTGGCTGCGGCCACGAGTACACGGGATACGGGTAGATCGGGTAGGCGCTGCCAACTTCCACCCATCCGCGACCGTAGCACCCGTGACAGGTGCGGTTCCCTGCCGTGGTGTTGTCTGCGATCTTGCCGGTGCCGTTGCAAATCGGGCACCTCTGCGCGTATGCCATCTTACTTGCCCTTCCCGATGTCGGGGTACTTGGCCTTTACCTTCGCCCGCACCTTCGCCTTCTCGCTCGGCGTGCCGTGCTGCGACACGCGAGACAACGCTGCCCGTGCGTGATTTTTGTCTTCGATGGGGTATCTACCACCCCCCAACGCAAAATCAGACTTCGGGAGCGCTTTACGCTGCTTCGTTGTGAGTTTTGCCACGATGGTCCTCTAGATAGTGTTGTAGAACAGCAAGCAACGCTGGGTCGTCGTGCACCAAGCCTAGCACCTTGTTGCAGCGGTCACAGAGCCAGCCACGCGGTTGGCCCGTGGCGTGGTCGTGGTCGAAAACGATGGATGGCTTGCGGCCGTAACCGGGTTCGCCGCATAACTCACAGCGTTCCGGCCTCGGCCTGCCCATCAACGCCTCTTGCTTCCGCCGCGTGCGCTCCTTGAAAGCCAGGCCCCGACGCCGATTGCCCTCTGGATCGTGCCGACGCCTAGTTGCCTGGTAGTGGGTATCGCAAAGCCCGTGCGCACACGGACGCTTGCCACATCCTGGTTCCGCACATACGTCGCCTTCCCACGAATACACTTTTCGCAGCGGGGCGTTCTCGTCGCCCCAGTTTTGCCACCTACGATAGTGCGCGCGGCAAAGGTCGCGGGCGCTACCCGGCACGTTGGCTTCGTTCGGACACCCCTCAACGCGACAGCGCATCGTCACCACCTTTTCGAGCCGTCTTCTCGGAATCTAATGTCCTTCAACTCCCGTTTGGCAGGGGTGGGGCGCGTGCCCATCTTCTGATAGAGCCGCTCGCGTTCGGCCCGCACGCGCTGCTCGGCCAGCGGGGAGCCGTCCAGGCCCGCGTTGGTTGGGTTGCGCCACTCCGGCGGTTGGTACGATAACGCGTCGAGCAGATCCTTAAATTCCGTACGTGGAAACCCCGTGTACTCGTTCAGGAAATCGTGCTGCTCCCGCTGCACGTAGATGATGCCCCGCTGGAAATACGGCTCCAGCGTCATGATCCGCACGTCCTTCTTGCGCCCGCCCGGCGTCACCTCCACGATGGGCGTGAACAGCCGCGCCTTCTCCAGCGCCTGCCGGACGTAGAGGATGAACGCCGCCTGCTGCCCCGCGCGCTCGATCAGGAGCTTGCGCGGCTTCCACGTCGTGCAGAGGGCGACGATGTCTTGCGTGAGCGCTTCCGCGCCGCCTTTCTTCGCGTCGGCAACGAGAAGTAGCCGGTGCCCATCGTCGGTACTTCCAGTAAGCACAAGCGCTGCACGACTTCGTCCCTCACCTTCTGCGAAGGCCGGGTCCACCGAAAGCACACAGTCAAGGTCGTCGGTGAGGACGTAGCGGTCTTTCCCATCGCGGTCGACAAAGTGCACCTGCCTCGGCGTGTCGTAGGAGAAGTACCGGAGCCAGTTCGCCTTGAACGTGGCGATGAGCTGGTCCGTAGGGTTGTTCATGAAGTTGGCAGCGTAGAGCAACTCGTCGGCTACCCGGATTTTGGCCAGATCGTCGAGGGAGTACTTTTCGGGAAAAATACATACACCGTCTTCGATGATGGCTCGCCGAAATATTGCCAAGTCTCCCCGTCTAAAAGCAGGAAGGGTTTGGGTAGAACCGTCGGCCAGCCGAGTTTTAAGGAGAAACTTCTGCTCGGTTTCCCCGTAGCCGAAACTGCGCTCGATGTGCTCATACGAATCCCCCTGCCACCAGCGGGTGCCCACGACGAATATCTCGTACGCGGGATAGTTCAAGTTGAGGAGCGGGCGCAACTGGTTGATCCAGCGGTTCGTCCGCTCCATGATCTGCCAGGAACCCGCCCGCGCGTTCTCCATCGCTTCGCGGCTGATCACGTCGTCGCAGATAATGACATCGGGGTGCATGCCC